>Ga0206107_1000015_pt1 | contig 259657 bp, 213 predicted proteins | sample 2B0metagenome_FD_148652 | JGI IMG/M metagenome (GOLD analysis project Ga0206107, IMG submission 148652) | Enriched microbial communities from leaf-cutter ant dump, University of Wisconsin, Madison, United States - 2B0 | ecosystem: Environmental > Terrestrial > Nest > Insects nest > Nest dump... | reverse complement strand
CTGGTTCAAACAACGCAAAAAAGTTGAAACATATTCCTCCTTAGCTCTCCCGATAGTTATCGGGATGGTTAGAGTCCCTACATTATGTAGGGATTAATCAGAGGGGTCATTGGTTCAAACAACGCAAAAAAGTTGAAACATATTCCTCCTTAGCTCAGTTGGTTAGAGCATCTGACTGTTAATCAGAGGGTCGCTGGTTCAAGTCCAGCAGGGGGAGCGTTAATAGGCTAACATTAAAGTGTTGGCCTTTTTTATTGACTGCATCTGCTTAAAAGTTCAGTTGGTTAGAGTCCCTACATTATGTAGGGATTAATCAGAGGGTCGTCCCGGGTATCCGGGATCCAGCAGGGGGAGCGTTAATAATCAGGCAGTTACTGTAATGTAGATGCCATTTTATTTCAGTATTTATCAGGGTTATCCTTAAAATATTGCTTTAAGGTGTAATGATAACCGCTATTGCTTTCAAGGTTACACCGGCATACATTTTCGGCAAGGTGTTGCCCAGTGTCCTTATCAATGTAGCGAGTAAAGGTCTTTCGTGCCTTGCTACATTCCGGGCATTGGTAACGGCTGGCCGGAGTGATATATTTTTCAAGTATGTATTTATGGCTTTGTGTAAAGTAATAAATTTATTACCTTTGAAAAATGAAATCCAGCGAATTGCTTAGGCTGCTTAAAAAAGACGGTTGGTTTGATGTAAGGCAAAAGGGTAGCCATATCATTATGAAGCACCCAACTAAAACAAATACTATTCCTGTGCCGTTCCACGCTTCAAAAGAAATGAAAAAGGGTACATTACAAGCAATACTAAAGCTGGCTGAAATTGAAACAAGTAAAAGGTAATGAATATGAATACAACAGATAAAAAACCAAAAATCAAACTTCAAATCATTAAAGAAGATTTGGGTTATACGGCTGTGGGGCAATGGAAAGAAAGAAGCCTTGTTACCTGTGGTGATACTTGGGACGAACTCCAACAAATGATTATTGAAATGGTCAATCTTTCTTTTGAAGATTTGGGTTATACCTATACCATTGGCGAAATCAAATTTGAATACGACCTTGAAAGTTTCTTTGACTTTTACAGGGTTATCAATGCAAAGGCTCTTTCTGAACGTATAGGCATGAACCAAAGTCTTTTGGCTCAATATATCAAAGGCATTAAAAAACCGTCTGCACTTCAAACAAAAAGGATATTGCAAGGTGTACAGCAAATAGGGCGTGAACTTTCCGAAGTTCGTTTTTTGTTGTAATGTGTATTAGTGTGTAAGTGCCAAGGGCTTCAACTCACTCAGGCTGCAAGTAAATAATGTTAGGTTTCGCTTCTTTTATTTTAACTTAGTGGTATGAAACAAATACTTTTAGGTTTTACTGCAATCATCCTTACACTTTTTCAAGGCTGTAAAAAATTATAATTCGTCATTAAATAATTTCACTGTTGCTACAGGCACTTATGAAGGAAAATACAATGACTTTTTAAATGATACTACTATTTACAAATTCCAAGTTAAAGTAACTCAAATTGATAGTTTACATTATCAGGTTAACCAAATTACCCAAGGAGTAATTTCTACATTTACAATGGAATATAAAAATCGTAGCTATCCTTTTATATTTTTTAATATCCCTGCTCAAATAAATAGTTCACATAGCATTATCGGTAGTGGAGGTGTGAGCGGTGGTTATGATGCACAATTTAATGTTTCTATCCAATCTCTATATTTTGGATTTGCAGTTGATGGAAGCTATTATGATAAAATAATGTTTGATGGGTACAAAAAGTAATTACGGACATTCAGTACTTTTTCTAATGCTTTACTGACGTTTATTGGTACAGACATTTTTATTAATTATCAGGCAAAGGCTCAATTTCATCTTCAAGAAACTTTCCAAAATCTGTGTGAAAAATATCACCCTTTCTTTTTGCTTCATCTTAATTTCAGTCAATCGGTTTGTAACAAACTGCCTTTGGCAGCAGGGTTAAAAAAGGCAAAATCTTATCTAATCTTTCCAGCGTTTCATAATAGTTTACTCCCACATTCAGCCCGGCATAATAAGCCTGCCTGTTATCGTAGTAATATTTTTCTGTGGGGATGCCCCAAACGGCTGTGCCTAAACTTTCTGCCAAAAACCATTTTTCCAGCAACCTTGCTGCCCGGCCATTGCCATCTGCAAAAGGGTGTATTTTGGCAAACATGAAATGTATGTAAGCGGCAAAGTACAGGGTTTCTTTCAGGCTCAAATTTTCACCCATTAATGTTTCAATATCTGCAAACAGCTTATCCATTGCAGCCGGTATATTTTCCGGCTCTATGGCCAAATAAACAAGCCCCTGCCAGCTTCTTATGCTTACCTGTGTTTTACGGTATTTCCCCTTTTGGGTTTTGGTAATATTTTTAAATGTTCCGGCAAGTATTTCATGGCATTTCAGCAGCCCTTTTTGGGAAAGGCTGTATCGTTTGGCATATTGATATACCTTTAGCAAATCTTCAATTTCCTTTACTTCTTTAGTATTTTTATTATTAGCCTTGCTTTGAAAAAAACTGTTTAAATCCAATGTGCTGCCCTCAATTTGAGATGAAGCTACTGCACCGGCCAGCAGGTAATGTTTAAAATCCTGCACGGTAAAATCCTTTTCTGTAAGGTCATCAAAACATTTCCTTACCGTTGCCTTTACTTCTTTTTCAAAAGGCTTTAGTAAACCCGGTTGTACTATTTCTAATTTCATTGTTTTTAAATTTCTATTGCCGGAAACCTGTCCATTGCATCTTGTTTCAGGCTTTCTACTTCATGCACATATCGTTGGGTATAAAGCAGGGTTTTATGGCCTAATAATTTGCTGGCTGTTTACATCGGTTTCACCATGAAAAATAAGGTTAGTGCCAAATGAGTGCCTTGCACAATGCCATGTAATATTTTTGGTAATGCCTGCCCTCATGCACCATTTTTTTAAATCCTTATTTGCCCCTGCATGGGATGGCAGGGTGAATACATTATCGGATGGTTTTTGTGGGTTGCCCAATAATTGCAAGGCTGTTTGGTGCATCTTGTTATCAATAGGGTGTTTGGTTTTGGCCTGTACCATTTTTAGGCGGCCATCCTGCACGTTTTTCCATTGCAGGGCATTTACATCCACCCATCTTAAACCTGTATAGCAACTAAAGAGAAATGCTCTTTTTACTTCTTTATTAGGACACGGGGTTTGGGCAAACTGTGCAATTTCCTCAAAGTCTAAAATATCTTTTTTGGCAGGTGTGCCTTTTTTGCAAACAACATCTTGTGAAACATCGCTGTTCATAAAACCGTTTTTATGGGCAGCTTTTACAATCTTCTTAAACAGTCGGAAATAGGTTTCAACCGTTTCTCCATTAAAGGCATTTTCCAAATATTGCAGGTATTGTTCACATTCCTTTGGGGTTAGTTCATTGCAGAAAATGGTTTCCGGTATTTTTTTGCTTTGCAGATAGTTAAAGAAATGGCATATCGTAGCCCTTACATTCTTTTTGTTCAGCTTTGTATATTCATCCAAAAAGGTTTGGCAAAACTCTTTGAAATAAATTTCCTGCTTATCCTGCAAAACCAAATCATGCCGCCTTGCCAATATTTCTGCCTCTTTTTTGTTCCTTATATCCTTTGCATGATTGTAGCGGTTTTTGTTTTCTGCCCTTTCAGCAGGGTTGGTAGCTTTTAGCTGTTTACATTCATCTAAAAATTCATACCGGCGGCGGTTGTGCCGGTTGCCATCCCGGTCTTTGTAATAAGTGTAAATATCCAAATACAGGGAAATGCTTCCATCGCTGTTTTTCCGTTCCCTAAGTTTTACGCTTGCCATTTTCCTTTTGTTACTTTTGGTTGGATAATGTTTAGTAAATGTAACCCATTAACCTTTTTTCGAGTAACAACATAGTAACAAAAAATGATAAAATAAGGGAAATAAATAGAAATTAAAAGAAAAATGAATATTTCTAAATCCTTTGCTGTACTTGCTTTTGGCGGTTTTTTTGTTTCTTATTTTTTCATGGTTCAAGTCCAGCAGGGAGAGCAAGGCAGACACAAGGGTTTCAGGCGATTACGTGAAATAGCTACGATTTAATCTGACAGTTGGGATTAACTTTAAAGTGACAACAAATTAAATGTTAACCCCAAAAAGTCAGATTATGAATCAAGAATCTAAATTAATTAAAACCAGGTTGGGGTTGTACGCAAGTGGTGAAAAGCCGTATAATTTAAGTATATTCTAAGTGGAATGCATATTGAATCTCTAATAAAATTACTCTGCGGAATAATACCTAAATAAGTTACAATAAAAGCCTTAAACACCGCATTGGAGAAGATGGAAATGAGCCGGTGTTTGTTGTTTGTGCACGCAACCAGGGTAAAAATTTCCCGATCATATAACAAAATGTGCATCAACACCCAAAAATCTATCGAACAAAATAAACTGCAATATCACCTCCTAAAGAACCGGAAGAAATACCCCCTGAAAATTAAATACCTCATCCTCTTCAGCTATGCAGGGCTGTTCCTCTGTGATGGTTTTGAAGCACAGGTTGTTGTCTTCAAAATTTTCATAATTATTAAAGATCACATTAAGGGCAATGAAGTTAAGTACATAAGCCCTGGTTTCAGCAGGAACAAATTTTTCTATATCCCAATAGGTTGCACTGTCTTTTCCTGAACGTTGTATGGCCTGCATTACATTTCCAACACCCCAGTTATAGCTTGCTGCAACAAGCAACCAGTTGTTCCCAAGATTCTGCATCCTGTCTTTTAAATAACGTGCGGCAACATGTGTGGATCGTACAAAATCGGTACGCTGGTCGGGAATGGTATGTTTTTTTGAAGAATGTTTTGAACTGTGCCTGCCTTTTGCCTTTTTTGCATTGTGCTTTTCAGCGATCTTTAAACCATATTCTTTTGCCACTTTATCCATCAACTGCCAGTAACCATAAGCGCCCGCTTTGGATAATGCTTTTGCATTAAAACCACTCTCTAATGCAAGCAATACTTTATATTCCTGTGGAACATCATATTTCTCTAATATCTCTGCCGCTTTTGGAAAATATTTTTTGCCCCTGTTATAGGTTCGAATCAGGTAATCTCTTCTGTTATTTGAAAAATTTTCGATGTAGGTAATGGTTTTTTCTTCATTCCCCTGAAGCAATTCCGGAAAAACAACATTTGATTGCTGAATAACCACAGTCTGGCTGGTCATTTTTGGAGAAACCATCAGTCGCCTTAAGCTATCTTCCAGCACACTTTCTGCCTTTATGTGTGAAAAGGCAAATAGAAGCGTTAAGAAAAAAATTGGTTTCTTCATCAGGATAAACAGGTTAGCGTAAACTCAATATTACACTTCAAAAAATAAAATATTTAACGAATAAAGACCATAATTATTGCCCGTTGCTTTATTTGGAGCAACTTTGTACCGCAACCACTGTTCATGCGCATCATCTTTTTTTTCCTGCTTATTCTTTCGGGGGCTGTTTCGTCACAGAATTTTAATTCGCATAATATCGCCACATTTGAAAAACAGGCTTTTGCAAAGCTCTGCGGGAGCGCAAATATAAGCCAGGCCTCGGTAAATATCAATGTTAAAAAATATCGTTGTGAATGGAATGTTGATCCTGCAATAAGATATATATCCGGATCGGTTACCGTGTTTTATCAGGCGCTTACAAATGTTGATAATATTGTATTAGATATGAATTCCGCTCTCCTGGCCGACAGCATAAAGCGGGGCAATACAGGATTATTTTTCCTTCGTAATGATGATGCACTCCAAATTCAACTTGGCTACGAAGTATCAGCAGGACAAACAGATTCTTTTTGCATTTGGTACCATGGAGTTCCTCCTGAATCTGGATTTGGTTCTTTTATACAAACCACACACCAGGGGGTTCCCATAATCTGGACCCTTAGCGAACCTTATGGCGCCAGCGATTGGTGGCCCTGTAAAAACGGACTTACGGATAAAGCGGATACTTTGGAGGTGATCCTTAATGTCCCCGATCAGTATCGGGGAGTTTCAAACGGCTTGCTGATCGCTGAAAGCACTAACGGTACAACCCGAACCATGCACTGGAAATCGAACTACCCTATAGCCAGTTATCTGGTATGCCTTGCCGTTACAAATTTTTATGAGTTCAATCGTAATGTACAGTTGGGGGATGTAACTATGCCCATGCAAACTTTTTGTTATCCTGAATCGGCAACCGTTTTTGAAACGCACACCCAAAAAACAATAGACGCGCTTCTGCTATTCCATCATTATTTCGGGCCTTATCCCTTTCTTAACGAAAAGTATGGCCACGTGCAGTTTAGTTGGGGTGGTGGTATGGAACATCAAACAAACAGCTTCATCGTAAATATTGGTGAAACCCTCACAAGTCATGAGTTGGCACATCAGTGGTTTGGCGATAAAATAACCACATCCGGCTGGGAGAGTGTTTGGCTCAATGAAGGTTTTGCCACTTTCCTGGCCAGGTTTTATATGGAAAATATGGAACCTCAAAATACCATCAATGCACGAAGGGTAGTGCTTTCAAATATTACTTCACAACCCGGTGGATCGGTGAGGGTAAACGATACCACCAGCATAAGCCGGGTGTTTGATAGCCGGTTGAGTTACGATAAAGGATCCTACCTTTTGCAAATGCTGCGGTATATGCTTGGCGATTCAGTATTTTTCAACGGGATGCGGCGTTATGTTTCCGATCCCTCACTGGCTTATGGCTTTGCCACAACAACCGATTTTCAACGGAATATGGAAGATGCGTCGGGTAAAGATTTGAGTAATTTTTTCGACGAGTGGTATTTGGGTGAAGGGTATCCCATGTTTAATATTAAATGGGCGCCTAACGGAAGTACAGGAGTGAAGTTCCAGGTAAACCAGCAAACCTCACACCCATCGGTATCCTTTTATCATGTTCCGGTTCCGCTAACATTTAAGAAGGGGGCATTATCAAAAACGATTCGCATAGATCCTGAGTTTAGCGGCGAAATTTTTGAAATGGAAATTGGCTTTAGCCCGGATACCGTACTGGTTGATGAAGAACTAAACCTGATCAGCGCAAATAATACCACAGAGAAATCGGTTTTTGCAATTGGCGAAAACCCTGTTCTTGAGATTTACCCAAATCCTGTAACAAACAGCAACCCCACCATTTATTTGTCGGCTTTTCACAGTACGTCTGCACGGTTGCAATTGTTTAATTCTTTAGGACAAAAGTTATTAGAAAAGGAAGTTGCTTTGATAAATGGCGCTGAAAGGTTAACCCTTCCCGTTATATATTTCCCGAGGGGGGTTTATATTTTAAAATGTATTTCGGGAGATAATACCATTATTAAGAAGTTTGTAAGATAATATGGCCACTAAAAGGAAAAAGAAGAAAAGGACAACGGCGATCAGGAAGGTGTTCTTCTTTATGTTGATTATAGTGTTGGTTATATGCGGAGCCTGGTACTTAAACGGGCATTTTGAACGAGCATCTTTTGTGAGTTATCCGGAGTTTGGCATCATGCTTCCTTCAGGATTTGAAATTCACGGGATTGATGTGAGCAAATATCAGTCAACAATTGATTGGAAGAAAGCATCCGAAATGAATGTTGATGATGTACGGATTGGTTTTGTTTTTATTAAAGCCACGGAAGGTTTAGGAAATGTTGATCCCAATTTCAAACAAAATTGGAATGGAGCAGGGCTGGCCGGGATCACCCGCGGAGCTTATCATTTTTTCATTTCCACAAAAAGCGGGAAAGCACAGGCCGAAAATTTTTTTGAAAAGGTATCACTAAAGGCGGGTGATCTGCCCCCTGTACTCGATATAGAGCACAGTTACGGAACGCCAAAAACTTTACTTCAGCAACGGGTTGCCGATTGGTTAGCTGCTACGGAAGAAAAATACAGGGTAAAACCGGTTATTTATACGAATATCAATTTTTACCTTAATTTCCTTGCCGGAAGATTTGATGATTATCCGCTTTGGATTTCACATTATTTTGCTACAGATAAACCACGAATTTCCAGATCGTGGAGCTTTTGGCAACATAATGAAAGAGGGAGGGTTAATGGTATTAAGGGGCTTGTTGATTTTAATGTGTTTCATGGCGACAGAACAGATTTTCAAAAACTTTTAATTCCCTGATATGGCACACGATGGCGATAAAGAAATGATTGAACATTTTGGAAAAATTTTAAGAACGGTTACCGTTGTAGTTGTTTTTCTGTTTATTGGAGTTACAGTAGGAATTTATTGGGGCTACGCTTTTTTCGACAGCCGGCCAATTTGGCAAAACCTGGTATTTTATATTGGCTATGTAGCGCTGTTTGTAATTGCCTTCAAAAAAGTGAAAAAAATATGGAACTTCTGATTAACTGCTATGGTCTGCAACAATTAACCACCTGCTGTCAATCTTTTTGATCAACAGAGAAAAATGGCCTTCTATATTACCAGCACTACGGGTAAGATGCCATTTGCCCACTACAAAGAAATATATATCGGATAATTGCTTAATCTCCTGTAATTCAAAACTAAGCTTACCCATTGACGTGGTATCCGGATAACTTTTGAGATAGTTATTTTTTGTTTGCTGCCATCCGTAAACAATACCTTTTTTCCCAATAAACATTAATGAATCGGAGCGCCAGTATGTATCCATAAAACCATTGATGTTGCCGTTGTTCCACGAGTTTTCCTGGCGTTGTAAAATCTGCCTGATCACCGTTTCATCATTCGATTGGGCAAATCCGGTTGTGAATAGTTGAAGAAAAAAGATAATTACCGGTAATTTTTTCATTGTACCTCTTTGTTTCCCGGCAAGCTACGAATGTTTATGGTGCGGAGAGGCGCACTTAAATTTCCTGCAGGTTTTATAATTCAATACGTGCGCATAAATGATTAATGGTACAGCGGGGATAAGCAGATAAAGTTCATAATGATGAAATACCTGCTTAAGCACCAGAAAGAGAAACCCCACACTTAATATGATTATAGGAACCGTAGAACGATGATGCACAAAATATCCATGTAATAACGAATATGCTCCAATCGCAAAAGCAAGCGCAATCATTCCCCATTCAAAATAAATGTTATGAATAATGTTTATACCAAATAAAGGGAGCGAACTAAGCAGCAGGGGCAACACTATACAGTGTATGGCACAGGCTATGGAAGTAGCAATGCCTAAATTGTCCCAATTAATTTTAACAGCCATCAGAAAAGCAAAGTTATTATATTTGCAATATTGTTGCAAATAAATCTATTTAGGTTTTTGCTAATAGAGTGCCAGTTAAAGAGGTTGTAACTTTGCGGCTGATCATGAAAAAAAGAAAACTGTTATTTATATATATAGGATTTTTCCTGGCGCTGATACTGGGTTTTTATTTTTTTGCCTTTAGGGATTACAATTTCTCAAAATCGAAACTTGCCGTTATTAATTCTGCAATTCCCGACTTTAGTTTTACTGATCAGAATGGAGATACGGTTACCGAAAAGCTGACAAGAGATAAAGTTTATGTGGCTGAATATTTCTTCACCACCTGTAAAGGCATTTGCCCGAAAATGAACGCAAATATGCGAAGGGTTTATGACACGTATAAAGACAACAATAATTTCCTTATTCTTTCGCATACCTGTATGCCGGAAACCGATAGTGTTCCGGTGCTGAAAGCGTATGAACAAAAAATGATTGGTGGAAAATTGGTGAAAAGGCCGGGAGGGGGATATAAAGTGGAGGTTCCGGCGGCTCCTGCAGATGTCCATAACACAAACTGGTATTTTTTAACGGGCGCTAAAGATAAATTGTATAAAATGGCAAGGGCGGGTTATATGATTGATAATGGAAAGCCCGACAGCACCCAGCGGATTCAGGATCAGTTTATTCATACCCAGTTTTTTGCACTTGTAGATCGTAGTGGAAGACTAAGGGGCATTTATGATGGCCTTGAAGAAAATGAGATACAAAAGCTGATAGGAGACATTAAAGATTTACTTAGTGAGAAAAGCAACCAGGCGCGTTTCCTGGGCAGTTTTTCTAATAACCCCGGATAAAATGATGAATGATGAATGGGTAAACATATTGAAGAAGAATTCGCTCAGCATAACTGAAGGGCGAAAACGGATCCTGGGGCTTTTCCTGGAATCGGATGGCGCATTGGCACATGCCGATATTGAAAGAGAAACCGATGCAGCTTTCGACAGGGTAACGGTTTACCGTACACTACAAACCTTTGTTGAAAAAGGAATCATACACCAGATACCTACCATCGATAATGCCATTATGTATGCCTTATGCAGGCAGGAATGTGAAGAAGGGCATCATCACGATAACCATGTTCATTTTGTTTGTAACCATTGCAACAAAACAATTTGTTTAGATGAAGTTACCGTTCCTGAAGTGCAGTTGCCCAAAGGATTTAAGCCGGTACAATCGGCAATGGTGGTTTCCGGGCTGTGTTCAGAATGCAGATAAGCAAATCAGGAGCTGCTGCGAGCCATTATTTTCTCTCTCAAAAATTAACCTTAGCCATCAATAAACAGATCAGGATAAAGATCTGTGCCTTCCACCACCGAATATTTTTGAAAATCAGTAACGCCTGCTTCGCGGAGAATAACTTCATCTAAGCAACTGTTGCCAGTGAAATCGACAGTCCTTTTTAGTATTTCAAAAGCAGCATCGGCCATTATTTCCGGCCTGCGGCTCATCTTCATAAGGGCATCTCCGCCAAGCAGGTTTTGAACGGCCGCGGTGGCAATGGTAGTTACCGGCCAGAGGGAATTACAGGCAATCCCAAACTCCTTCAGCTCGGCAGCAAGCCCCATTGCAATCATCGTCATATCATACTTACTAACGGTGTAGGCCAGGTGATTTTTAAACCACTTCGGATTCATATTGATTGGTGGTGAAAGATTAAGGATGTGTGCATTCGCCGATTTTTTCAGGTATGGAATACACGCACGACTCACCATAAATGTTCCCCTTACGTTAATATCGAACATCAGATCGAACCGCCTGGGGTCAAGCGTTTCAGTTTTTTGCAGGCTGATGGCTGATGCGTTGTTAACCAATATATCAATCCCACCGAACTCCTGCACCGATTTATCTACTGCGGCCTGCACCTGGTCCTCAAACCGGATATCGCATTGTACGGCAAGGGCGTTTCCGCCGGCGGCACGCATTTCATCGGCTGCAGAAAAGATTGTACCCCCCAGTTTGGGGTTTTCTTCAACACTTTTGGAAGCAATTACAATATTTGCTCCACAGGAAGCAAGCTTCAGCCCAATGGCCTTACCTATTCCCCTCGAAGCTCCTGAAATGAATACGGTTTTCCCTTTAAACATAAAAAAACCGGGGAAATGCCCCGGTGGCGTTTTTTATAACAGCACGGCCTCGTGGGTAATGTTGGTGTTTAGCAGCTTTGATACCGGGCAATTTGCTTTAGAATCCAAAACGGCCTCATCAAATTTTTCTTTGGTAATTCCGGGAATCTTTGCCTTTACTTTAAGGTGCGATTCTTTAATAACTCCGCCCTCAATGGTAATATCGCAACTGGTTTCGGTTTCATCGGGGGTAAATCCGGCTGCATTCAGTACAAGGGTCAGCTTCATGGTAAAACAACCGGCATGAGCGGCTGCAATTAACTCTTCGGGGTTGGTTCCGGTGCCGCTTTCAAAACGATCCGAAAACGAATATTGGGTTTTGTTCAATACACCGCTTTGAGTAGTTAACGTTCCTTTTCCTTCCTTACCTGTTCCATGCCATACGGCAATTGCATTTCTTTTCATGTACTTACATTTTAGTGTGAAAAATCGATCTGATTTAAGCTATATCTTTAAATACAACCGAATATACTCAATGGTTCAGAAATTCGGTTAATCCGGGTTCTTTAATTCCTGTAAAATATTTTCCATCTTTGTAAATCAATGGCCTTTTAATTAATAAGGGGTGTTCCTGTAAAATTTTTGAAAGGAATTCCGGTGTGTTTGCCAAATTTCTTTGGGCTTCCGGCAGGTTTCTCCAGGTTGTGCTTTGTTTATTCAGCACCTTTTCTGCACCTAAGTTGCTTATCCAGGATACAATCATTTTTTGAGAGGGAACATTTTCTTTCAGGTTGACAAACCTGAATAGCGTTTTTTCAACGTTTAACCTCTTTATTAAAAATTTAGTGGCATCGCAGTTTGGCAGTCCGTAAACATCCATAACCTTTATTTTATTGCGGTTCATTTACTTCCAACACCCCTGTTGGGTTGATGATGTGCCAGGAATTAAAATCCTGACTGGCTTCCATGCCAATGCCATCAAGCACCTGTGTTTTTGTGCGTATCCTTACCGGTTTATCGGTAAAAAATTCCATTCCGTGGCGCTGCCTGTCCCAGTTAAGTTCTTTGCAAAAAAGGGTATCTCCTTTCTGCAAATTGATTACCCGAACACTATCCTTTAAAAATACGAGGCTCTGGGTTTCCTTATATTTTCCATACTGTGCAGTGAGCACGCTTTCAATTCTGCCCGAATCATTATAAAAATCCGCTTCCAGGTTATTGGGAAATTCAAAATAGGAAGCAGTATCCTGTACATGAAGCATAAGCGGGGCGGTTAATACCGATTTTATTTTCCCTCCCGAAGTATAATTAATGCGAATATTTGTGGCTTCTTCCACACCCAGGCTTTTTTTCGAAATTCCATCAACTTCGGCCTCATCATTCTCACACGATACGAAAAAAAAACAGCCTATCAGGGCTGCAAAAAAAATCCGGTATGTAAAAACAAAACGCATGTTTAGTAATAGCTTCTCTTCATAAACCAACTTGAGTTAACCGTTACTCCCAGGCTGATCCGGGTGATTCCTTCTTTAATGCCTAAGCTTTTGTTATTGCCTCTTGCGCCAAACTCAAGCCCCGCATTCAGCATTACCTGATCACGATCGCTACCCGAAAGCCTGTTGTAAGGGGTAAGTGGAAAACTGGCTCCTGCAGTAGCTGCAAAATACGGTCTCGAATTATTTAGCCTGATGTAATCTGTTCCGTAATACCCCCCAATGCGGTACCTCACCGTTTTCCAGTAACTGCTGAAACTGGCCGGGCAATATTCCAGTCCTGCTCTTAACATCCAGTTATTCTGAACATTATCCGTAGCTCCGTAATAGCGGTAATCGGCCCAGTTGGAATATTCGAAATCGATACCGGCCTTCCAGTGCCAGTCGGTATAATTTAGCCCTGCCCCAATTGTTGTGGGCAATACAATGTTGCCTTTATTATTTGCAGCATATTTAATGGTATCGAGTGGTACAATATCTCCGCTTTCATCAAAAACAATAATGTCCTGAACCAAATTCTCTGTGGCCCTCATTGACTGGCCAAAGTTAGCATAGGCGCCAAAACTCAGGAATTTCTGCAATGGAACAGAATCTTCTTTGGGGTTCAGCAGGAACTGATACTGAAGCCCCGCATTAAAAAATATTCCGCCAAAATTTACCTGCGACTGGGTGTTTGATTTATAATACACCACGCTATCATTCATAAACGCCAGGCGGGTGCTATAATCTTTATTTCCAAAAGCATAACCACTGCTTACCCCTATCCTGAGTTTTCCGAATTTCATTGCGGTGCCTATATTAAATTTATTAAAGCCGCCATTTCCTTCGTAAAGCGTAACCAGACTGTCGCTCAGCGGAGGAAGTTGTTTGCGCTCATCTTTCTCAATTTTATAATTTATCCGGCTGATGGGTTGCAACCCTACGTTTAATGCCCAGGCATTACCTTTATTTTTCCATTTTTGTGGCGTAAGCGGGAAATTAAACTGAACATAGGATATGATGGTATTTGCGCCTGTATATTTTGAAGGGTCGGTGGTGCTTCTCAGGGTGCGAAGATCTATTTCAGTGCCAAAATCGAATATCGTGCGCCTGATGTTTGCCAGTGCAGCCGGGTTTACCGTGTTTATGATCTGGTTGTTGGTATCCGCAATATTTACACCACCCATTCCGCGCTGTGAAATATTCTGATTAGGAACCAAATCGCCTATCCCATACCGTGAGTAAGGAGAATTTTCCTGGGCGCTTGCGATAAGTGCCGGGAGGCCGGCTAATAAAAAAATAAAAAATGATTTATAAAACACAGTTAATTTGGCTAAGTGCATACAGGCCTTTGAATAAAAAATTATGGTCGGCAAATATCCTGCTTTTAAGGTGAGTGGCAAAATAGGCCGAATTACCCCCGGTTAAAACAGCGTTAAAGTTCCTGTATTTTTCCCGGTATTTCCCAATAACACCCTCAATTTCCGCAGCCATACCAATGATTACACCGCTCTGCAAATTGGTTTTGGTATCATAACCAATCAGGGGAAAATTCCAGTCTTCTTTTACCAATGGCAGCTTTGCGGTGTAATCATGCATGGCATTAAACCTCATGCTTAAACCGGGAGAAATGCTGCCGCCCAAAAATTGTGCATACTGGTTAATGAAATTATAGGTAATGCAACTACCGAGTGCAACAACCAGGTTGTTTTTGCCTGGATAATAATATGCAGCAGCAGCGGCAAGTGCTAGCCTGTCGGCGCCAACCGTTTCGGGTTTTGCCACCGGAACCGTAAAATTCAGCCTGGTTGTATGATCCAGTTTATGAAAAGAAGCCGCTTTTGAAAGTTGCGCTTCCAACCCTGCACGATGGTTAATTACAGAAGAAAGAATGATACATGAAGGCTGGTAACGGTTGAGTATAGCTGCAATAGTTTCTTCCCCATCATCGGGCAAAACAATTTCTTCACTGAATACATCATTATTAAAAATTCCTGCTTTCAGCCTTGTATTGCCAAAATCAAAACAAATGCTCAGCATATCTATTTAAAATTAAATCCACCCACTTCTTTAAAATGCCCGTTAAGTTTTATCCGGCCTTTGAGCTTTTCCATTTCTTCCAGCATGGGCAGTACCCTGGTTAAATGGCGCTTTAAAAATTCCTGCCGCTGAATTTCCTGAAGCAATTGCAATACCCGGTATTCATCTTCGGGCGATAATGCCATGTGGTGTGCCACATCATAACTTAAAAGCTGGTCTTCAGGTTTTGAAAACTGCTTGGTAACCTTAAGCTGCTTGTACATTTCGCGGATTCCGCTCATCACCTGGCTCATTAGCTTCGGGCTTCCATTCTGATTATTTTCAGGATAATGTACAATGGCTCCACTATATAATTTACCAGGCAATTCCTTAACTACTTCTAAGATTTTGAAAACAGAAATCCCTTCGGTTTTTATATCCATCCTTCCATCCTCATAAGTATTTGTAACTTCCAGAACCCGCACCAGTGTGCCCATTTCTTCCATCCTCCTGCCAATTACTGCGGGTATTCCAAAGGGTTTATCGTTGGTTACCGATTCGGAAATCAGTTGTTTATACCTCGGTTCAAAAATGTGCAGGTTCAGGTGTTCTCCCGGATAAACAATAAGCTCCAGCGGAAATATGGGTATGAAGTTGGTCATTTCAGAACGGAATATTACAAATGTACCGAAGCTAAGGTTTGTTTTACATTTGAAAGAAACAATTTAGTTTATAAAGGCCGTTGTAAATTAATCCCAAAGGTTTAAATTGAATGCGGTTTGATCTTAACTCTGTTACCTTCGCATAAATATTATGTGGGAAACGCTTCGTTCAGGAATTATGGATGGCGATTTTAAATCGGTAGCACGCAGCATTTCATTAATTGAAAATGAAGTACCCGGCTATGCCGAATTGCTGGAATCACTTCCCATAAATAACCAATGCCCGATCATTGGCATTACCGGGCCTCCCGGTGCAGGAAAGAGTACACTAACCGATGCCATCGTTGCATTGCTGGTTCCGTCAGGAAAAAAGATTGCCGTACTTTGTGTTGATCCGTCTTCGCCCTTCCATCGCGGAGCATTGCTTGGCGACCGCATCCGGATGAGTGAATGGTATCAGCACCCGCAGGTTTTTATTCGTTCGCTTGCAAGCAGAGGCTCATTAGGCGGACTACACCCCCATATCATTCCAATTTCCGATTTGCTAAAAGCCGCCGGGTTCGATATGGTTATCATCGAAACCGTTGGAGTAGGACAAAGCGAGGTGGAGATTGCCGGGCTTGCCGATGTAACGGTTGTTGCCTTTGTACCCGAAGCAGGCGATGAAATTCAGGCCATGAAAGCCGGCTTAATGGAAATTGCAGATGTGTTTGTGGTAAACAAGGCCGACAGGCCGGGAGCAGATCTCTTTATTAAAAATTTAAAGCAAACGCTTGCACCTGCTTACAGCCTGCATAAACAGGTACAGGTTGTAAAAACCATTGCCAGTAACCGGGAAGGCATTGAAGCATTAATTAGTGCCATAAATAAATCCCTGGAACTTTCTTTGAATGAAGAAAAAAAATTAAACCTGCTTGCCGAAAAAGCCTACTCACTCATTCAGCAAAAAAGAATGAAAGATGTTAAAAAGCAGGAACTGGTACAAAAAATAATGGAGCAGGGAACTTCGTTTAACCTGTACCGTTTTGTAAAAAATTTCTAACCTATTCGTTTGTTTCGGAACTTCTATACCGTTTCCACCAGTAATATCCAATAGTGCCAATAATCCCGAAAGGCACCAGCATAAGGTAAAGGATGCCTGAGTTAAGGCCTATGGCAGGTTTTTCGCCAAGCTGCTGTGCCGTTTTGGTACACATGGCGCATTGTGCGGAAGCAAGAAAGCCGCTAAACATCAAAACGGAAAAAATAAAGAATGAAATTATTTTCGCACGCATGGGGCAAATTTACGAATTAACCTACGCATACAAATGAAAAACCACATTTAGCCAAAAGAATAAGCCGGATCAGGCAATTTCATTAGCCATGGCCTTGCTTACCTTTTTCCTTTCATCTTCATTTAAAATGGTTTTACGCAATCGGATATTTTTTGGGGTAACCTCAATGCACTCATCTGCCTGGATATATTCCATACATTCCTCAAGGGTCATCAGCACTTTGGGCGCAGTGCGGGTAGCATCATCGCTTCCGCTGGCGCGGTGGTTGGTAAGTTTTTTGGCTTCCGTAGCATTTACCACCAGGTCGCCCGGTTTGATGTGTTCGGCAATTATTTGCCCTGCATACACATCTTCGCCCGGATCTACAAAAAAGCGTCCGCGATCCTGCAATTTATCAATTGAATAAGCAGTGGTGCGTTCGGTTAACTTAGAAAGCAACACGCCGTTATTTCTTCCGGGGATGGCTCCTTTCCAGGGTTTATATGCATTAAACCGGTGAGCCATTACGGCTTCCCCGGCAGTATTGGTAAGCATATTGCTTCTTAAACCAATTAGCCCGCGCGATGGAATTTCAAATTCGAGGTGTTGAATTTCACCTTTGGTTTCCATTACCATCATCTCCCCTTTGCGCTGGGTAACCAAATCGATCACCCGGCCACTATATTCCGATGGCACATCAACCACCAGAATTTCATAAGGTTCACATTTAACCCCATCGATGGTTTTTACCAATACCTGCGGCTGGCCTACGGTAAGTTCAAACCCTTCGCGCCGCATGGTTTCAATCAATATTCCAAGATGTAAAATCCCTCTTCCGTAAACGAGAAAACTATCGGCATTTTCACTGTCTTCCACCCTTAAGGCAAGGTTTTTCTCTGTTTCTTTAATGAGCCTGTCGCGCAGATGACGGCTGGTAACAAATTTCCCTTCTTTACCAAAGAACGGTGAGTTGTTGATGCTGAACTGCATGCTCATGGTGGGTTCATCCACACTAATTACCGGCAATGCTTCCGGGTTTTCGGGATCGGAAATGGTATCGCCGATATTAAATTCATCCAGGCCAACTACTGCACAAATATCTCCGGCTACTACCTTTTCCACTTTTTTCTTTCCCATCCCTTCAAACACATACAGCTCTTTTACTTTCATTCGCTTAATGGTTCCATCGGCCTGTATAAGCGCAATTTGTTGCGATTCTTTAATTACCCCGCGCGAAACTTTTCCCACTGCTATTCTTCCGAGAAATGAGGAATAATCGAGTGAAGTGATCTGCATTTGTAAATTTCCTTCCGATACTTTTGGTTCCGGAACATATTTTATGATGCCGTCCATCAATGGATGAATGTCTTCCACGGGGGTTAATGAATCGTTGAACCAGCCTTTTTTTCCCGATCCGTAAAAAGTAGGGAAGTCAAGTTGTTCTTCAGTTGCATCCAGGTTAAAGAACAATTCAAAAACCGCATCGTGCACTTCATCGGGGCGGCAATTGGGTTTATCCACTTTATTTATAACCACAATTGGCCGGAGGTTTAACTGCAAAGCTTTTTGCAGCACAAAACGGGTTTGCGGCATTGGTCCTTCAAATGCATCAACCAGCAAAATAACTCCGTCGGCCATTTTCAATACCCGCTCTACTTCGCCTCCAAAATCGGAGTGACCGGGCGTATCAATTACATTAATCTTTACATCTTTATAAACCACGGCTGCATTCTTGCTAAAAATGGTAATTCCCCGCTCTCTTTCGAGGTCGTTATTATCCATGATCAGGTCGCCCGTTTCCTGGTTTTCCCTGAATACTTTAGCCGTATGCAGGATTTTGTCAACAAGCGTGGTTTTACCATGGTCAACATGGGCAATAATTGCAATGTTCCGAATGTTCATTTAGATGATTAAAGATTGAAATAAATGGCCATCAGCTTTTGGCTGCCTGAATTTTTTCGAGGCGCAAAGTTAACGCTTTTTACGCTAAAATCCAACAGGATTGAAGCTTATTTAGCCCGTAAATAAAGGAAAACAGGGTAAAATAAATACAACCCAATGGATGGATATTCAGTTACGTTGCACAACATTTCAGCTAAAGTTCATTTCTCCCGCCGGTTACCTCATATAAAACGCTCAAACATATAAATCCGTATATTTTTTGTTGAGCTCATTAATGAACTACGGCTGCCCTTCGCTGCCATTTGTCGCAGTATTGTAATTTTTTCCCCCTTTTCGATCAAATTTTCCGGTTTAAAAACATGAATTGGTACGGCAGGTTTCAAATTTGCACAAAATTCAGAGATACATGAAGTACGTGTTGTTGATACTTTTTTCATTTTCAATATCTGCCCTATCATTTGCACAAACCGACAGCAGCATTGTACCACTATCGGAAGTGGTGGTAACCGGGCAATACAAGCCACAATCAGTGAAAAATTCCGTTTACCAGGTAAGGGTGATTACCGCCCGGCAAATAAAAATGGCTGCACCTGCAAAGTTGCAGGATGTATTAAGCACGCAGTTAAATATTCGCTTTTCGCAGGATAACGCAACGGGCGGATCTAATATTAATATGCTGGGCTTATCTGGCCAGAATGTAAAGATCCTGGTTGACGGAGTACCCATGTTTGGCAGGCAGGGCATTTCAAATGAAATCAACATTAACCAGATAGATGTAAACAGCATTGAAAGGATTGAGATCATAGAAGGGCCGATGTCGGTTATCTATGGTGCAGATGCACTTGCAGGGGTCATCAACATCATCACCAAAAAAAGAACTTCCCTGCCATATTCCATTTCTGCGGGCGTACAGGAAGAATCAGCGGGAAAAGAATATGGACTTAAACAAGGCAGCCATAACCAGTTTATAAGCCTGAGGGCAACCAAAAACCATTGGTATGCCGGTGCAGGATTTAACCACAATATGTTCAATGGCTGGAAAGATACCGCTACAGGCCGCGAGCTAAGCTGGCATAAAAAACAACAAATATCAGGCAACGCATTTCTTGGTTATCAAACTCCAAAACTTAATGTTTACTATCGCTTAGATGGCTTACATGAAACCATTACCAACCCGGCTAATCTTCCGCTTGGCGGCGAACCTGCATTGGATCAGGATTATATCAGTAACCGGCTGATGCATCAATTCCAGGCTACCTATAGTTTTCAGCCAAAACTAATTTTAAACAGTTCATTTTCTTACACCCATTATACCCGCGAAGTTTATTCCACTCTTTATTATCCTAACGGAGATGTAAGATTAGCCACCGCACCCGGCTTACAAAGTTTCAGCACCTTAAATGGTTATACAGCCAGGGCATCGGTAGTTTATCAACCCATTAAAAAAATCACCTTTCAGCCGGGTATCGACATCAATATAGAATCGGGCGATGGCGAAAGAATAAAAGCCGGCAACCACCAGATAAACGATTATGCCTTTTTTCTTACTTCCGAAATTGCCCCGGTAAAATGGATAAACATTAAACCCGGTGTACGGTTTATTCATAACTCGGTGTACAAAGCAAGCCCGGTAATCCCATCACTTAATATAAAAGCGGCTCCTACGGATAAACTGACTGTTCGCCTTGCTTATGCTCGCGGATTCAGATCACCTTCTATGCGTGAATTATACTTCGATTTTTTTGATGCCAGCCACAGCATAACCGGGAATCCAAACCTGGAGGCTGAGCTTTCAAACAGCATTACGGCTTCGGTAGATTACCTGTTTATAAATAAGCCGGACGTTTCCTGGAAATCATCACTAAACGGATTTTACAATGATGTAACTAACATGATTGATTATGCTTCCATTCCGGGATCAACCGTAATCACTTACATGAATGTTGACAAATATAAAACCCGTGGTTTCACTTTAATTAATGAGCTTACATACCATCAGTTAAAAATAAATATTGGTGCAGGTTATACCGCAAGGTTCAATCAATATTCCGAATCAGACAGCACAGTACCCAGTTTCAGATGGTCGCCGGAGATTAACAGCAACATCTCCTACAACTTCAAAAAAGCGGGGCTGAGCATTAATCTCTTTTATAAATACACCGGGAAACTGCCAAGCTATTTGGAATCGGTAAGCGGCGGCGGGCACGGAGTTGCAGTTGCAGAAACCGGCGATTATCACTGGGCAGATATCAGCATCAGTAAAAAACTGTTTAATGTACTCCGCCTTCATGCAGGCATTCGAAATCTCTTCAATGTGAAATCGGTTGAGAGCGAATCAAATGATGGCACAACGGTTGTCAAAACATATTTGCCCCTGGCTACCGGCCGTGGATTTTTTGCCGGATTAACTTTCGATTTTCCAACAACACACAATAACCAACGCTAATAAATTAAAAAAATGAAGTTCAAAGCTTTAAAACCAATTTTTGCACTCTTTATTTTTTTTGCAGTATTCCCCTCCTGTAAAAAAGACGATGCCCCGCTGCCCGATAACCTGATCAATTTTGAAGCATCGGAACAGGGCTTACCCGAAAACCAGCAGGCCATTACCATTAAAGTGAAACTATTGCGTTCCGAAAATCAGAATATTACCGCTAATTTTTCGCTTGAAGAATCATCGGGTGTTGAATACGGAACGGATTATACCACTGAACCGGCAGCAACCGCAAACAGCATTTCGCTTACCATTCCTGCAGGAAGTACGGAAGGAGAAATTGTAGTTACAAAAACTGCAAATGCACTTTTCTTTGCCAACGATCAATTAAAATTTTCGCTTTCATCGGTGAGTTCGCCGGTAATCGCAGGCAGTATTTCCCAGTTTACCCTGAAGTTTTCTGAAATCGTTTCTCAGGGCACTTCCCTGGTAGGGGAAGGCGGTGGAGCAACATTTGGAAACAAAGTATTTTTCGATCTTAGCGCAAACACACAAAAATCTGTTTTACGCACATCATGGGATCTTGGGTTTTATTCCGGCGCCGAATGGAGGGTGATCCTGAATTCATCAACCGGTACAATGGCAAAACAAATCAATAAAAATAACCTGAACGATGTAGGCACTGCCGATACCCTTGGCTTTGCAGAAGATGAAGTGTTTAGCCAGGAAAACCCAACCACCCAATCGCTTGCCTATATTGATTATCCTGATGGAGACCTCAGCAAAACAGCCATTGCTGAAATTTCGGCCACAGAAACTGACAACAAAGTGTATATCATAAACCGTGGATTTGGAGTTGGCACCCCCCTGCCATTAAGAGGCTGGAAAAAAATCAGGGTGATCAGAAATACTTCCGGAGGTTATACCCTTCAGTATGCCGATATTAATGCAACCAGTTTTCAAACCATTGATATCCCCAAAAACAACAGCTATTTCTTTAACTATATTTCTTTCGAGAATGCTGCAGTTGACGTAGAACCCGAAGCCAACAAATGGGATTTTGCCTGGAGCTATTTTTCCAATGTAACCGATTTTGGTACCGGCGAAGTTCCTTATCTGTTTCAGGATTTTATTTCCTTAAACAGAAATGTGCAGGTTGCAAAAGTGATGACCGCAACCATCAGTTACGAAAGCTTTGCAGAATCAAACCTTACCGGGCTTAGTTTTTCGGGGGCTCAAAATGCCATAGGGTCCGATTGGAGAAACGGAGGTGGGCCTTCTACACAGCCTTCTGTTAAAACAGACCGTTTCTATATCATTAAAGATTCAGAGAACAACTATTACAAATTGCGGTTTACCGCAATGACCCAAAATGGTGAAAGAGGATACCCTGCATTTGAATATGTTTTAGTGAAACAAGGGTAAGCCCAATAAAATTTTCTTGAAAAGCGCCGCCTCCAAAACCAGGGGCGGCCTTTTTACGACTTCATCAATAAGACTACCGAAAGTCAGGAGATTGATTTAATCACAATGGAGATTCACAATGAAACTGCAATGAAAAGAAGCATTATGGCTTTGTGTATTTGTTGTAAATAAAACATAAACGGGGTAATAATATTATAGATGGCTCAGGGGTTCATAAAAGGAAACTAAAATGATTTAAGTAAGCCCATATCTAATTCCTTATGGCAATCATGTAATTTTATACCCATCAATTTATGAAATTCCAACTCCATTCCCCATACAGCCCCGCCGGCGACCAGCCCACTGCCATAAAAGAACTTACCAATGGCATACTTAATGGTGAAAAATATCAAACCTTATTAGGCGTAACCGGCAGCGGAAAAACCTTCACCATGGCTAACGTTATTCAGAACGTTCAGCGGCCCACCCTGGTGCTCACCCACAACAAAACCCTGGTGGCTCAGCTTTATGGTGAGTTCAAACAATTTTTTCCTGAAAATGCAATCGGTTATTTTGTTTCGTATTACGATTATTACCAACCGGAAGCTTTCATACCGGTTACCAACACCTATATTGAAAAAGACCTGAGTATAAATGAAGAGTTAGATAAACTGCGCCTGCAGGCTACCGCCCAGTTATTAAGCGGAAGAAGGGATATTATTATTGTAGCCAGTGTGAGTTGCATTTACGGTATGGGTAATCCTGTAGAATACGAAAAAGGAATCATCAGAATAGAAAAAGGGCAGGTTATTTCGCGCCAGGGTTTTCTTCACTCGCTGGTAAATTCTTTATACAACCGGAGCCAGGGCGATTTTGAAAGAGGAACTTTCAGGGTGAAAGGCGATACGGTTGACATTAACCTGCCTTATGTTGATTTTGGTTACCGGATCAGTTTTTTTGGAGATGAAATTGAAAGCATCGAAACCCTTGAACTTAGTTCAGGTAAAAGAATAAGTGAAGTGGAAAATGCGGCCATCTTTCCAGCTAACCTTTACCTCGCACCTAAAGATATGCTGGTGCAGATCATCGGCGAAATACAGGATGAATGTGCCGCACAGGTTGAATATTTTAAAAATAGCGGGAAGTACATAGAAGCCCAGCGCATAAGCGAAAGGGTGAATTTTGATATTGAAATGATAAGGGAACTTGGGTATTGCAATGGCATAGAAAATTATTCCCGTTTTTTCGACCGGAGAAAGCCGGGCGACCGTCCGTTTTGTTTGCTCGATTATTTTCCAAAAGATTACCTCACCATCATCGATGAAAGCCATCAAACCATCCCCCAGGTAAGTGGGATGTACGGAGGCGACAGGAGCAGGAAACTGGTGTTGGTTGATTATGGTTTCAGGCTGCCCTCTGCATTGGATAACCGCCCGCAGAATTTTCATGAATTCGAAAATCTCAGCAACCAAATAATTTTTGTGTCGGCCACACCGGCCGATTATGAACTGGAAAAATGCGGTGGCGTAATTGTTGACCAGGTGGTGAGGCCAACCGGATTGCTTGACCCGCCAATAGAAATACGGCCAACCCAAAACCAAATAGACGACCTGCTTGATGAAATAGATAAAAGGGTTGCAAAAGGCGACCGGGTATTGATAACCACCCTTACCAAACGAATGGCTGAGGAAATGAATAAATACCTTAACCGCATAAATATAAAATCGAAATACATACACAGCGAAGTGGATACCCTTGAACGGGTGGAAATACTCAGGCAGTTAAGGCTGGGTACCATTGATGTGCTGGTAGGCGTTAACCTGCTGAGGGAAGGCCTGGACCTGCCTGAAGTATCGCTGGTAGCCATTATGGATGCAGATAAGGAAGGCTTTTTGAGAAATGAAAGAAGCCTTACCCAAACAGCGGGTAGGGCTGCCCGTAATGCCGATGGGTTGGTTATTTTTTATGCCGATAAAATAACCGGGAGTATGCAAAAAACGATTGATGAAACCCAGCGAAGGCGCGAAAAGCAAATCGCTTATAACACTACGCACGGAATCGTTCCCAAAACCATACACAAATCGGTTGACCAGGTAATAGCACAGGGCAGTGTGCTGGATGTAAAAGGATATGATCCCTCGCAGGCATTTGCATTGCAGCCTGATGAAGACATCGTGCCATCAGAAGCTGCAGAAGACCAGCCGGTTTATAAAACCATCCCCCAGCTTGAAAAAGCCATTGCAAAATTGAAAAAAGAAATGCAGCATGCCGCCCGCGATCTCGATTTTATGGAAGCGGCAAAATTGAGAGATGAAATGTTTCGCCTGCAGGCAGAGTTAGAAAAGATGAAAGTTTAGCAGGTTTTTTTTCAATAGTTCCGGATTACCAGCAGCGGTTTTGGGCTTGGCGTTCGTGCGGGATTTCAGGGCACAAAACTGTCAACCCTGCACTAAAGTTGATTTGAAAAACTGAACTTGAATTTAAGCACTTCACCCCGCATGACGCCAAACCCATGATAGCGGTTCGTGCTTCTGTCGTCCGTGTCAAGTTGCACTGTCCAGTTAAGGTCTGCAATAATCTTTTAGATTGCTTGTTTGAGGGGTGTGCGGTTGCAAAAAAATAAAACACCGAAGGGTGGGGGAAAAATTGAATTGCTTTTTGGGGTGGAGAAAAAAATACTCTCTTGTAAGCTTTGGTTCAAGCGCTGGCTGTAGCGGCTTGCAAGATTGTATTTTTTTGTGAGAGGGCTTTTATTCATTGATTAAAATTTCTTGGTCTAAACCTTTTCTTCTCCTATGAATTGTATCAATCAATTTCAAAAGTTTTGTTTCTGAAATTGTCTTGATGTCAAAATTTATTTTCTGCTGGTCATATCTTTTCTTGTTTCCAAATTCTTTTAGCAACTCGTCAATATTGTTGGGAACAAAGAACGATGCTTTCTCTGCAAGATGTTTTTTAAACTCATTGAGATAGATTCCAATTCCTGCAAAGTCAAAGTCGCCAAAATGCAAGTAGTTGTTTGGAATGGACATAAGCCATTTGATTAAGTCCTTGCTTTGGTTTTGAGGATAGCGGCTTACAAACAAAGGTTTGATGTCGCTGAACAAATATTTCTGTTTGTCAATGTGTCGAAAGTTTGAGGGGTTTTCAATTCCAACAATTGTAATGTCTGGCGATAGAACAAATTGTTCGTAGTCATAAATGAATTCAAAAGTTCCGTCAACTGGGTTGATGGAAATTTGTTTTCCGTTATGTGTTGCCTGAATAGGGGAATAGGAGTTAACCAAAAAACCTTTGAAACTTCTAACTCCCGTGTGCTTTGAATCAGAAGTTGCAGTAACAAGTTCTGTTCTTGTAACTTCTTCCTTTCTGCTTACTTGAATGTATTGTTGAAGGTCATTGATGGAACATTTGTTCTGTAAGTAGGTGTGTAACGCTTTGTTATCAGAAACTAAAAGTGATTTTTGAATTCTTCCTTTTCGTTCAATGATGCCTTCAAAAACTAAATCTTCAATCAAAGAATGTTTAGCCAAACTTGAAGGAATTCTTTCGCCTTGCGAAAGCTGTAAAAGTTTTTCAGCGATATGAACTGGAACTTTCATTATGCTTCAGTTGGAGTTTCAGTTTCAAGCCTTGGAATTTTTCTAACTAACCTCTTAACGCTTGTTACATTCTTAGAATCTTTCGCTAATAAATAAGTGTAGCGGTAATCGGTGGCGTTGTAAGATGTAGGGGAACTGTTTATTAGTAAAATATTTCTGTCGTTAGCAAATTTCAAAATGCCTTTCACATTGTTTGGGTGAAGTTTTCCAATTTCATCCATCATACAATGTAAACGGAAATCGTCTTTATGTTTCTTAGATGCTCTGTCTTTAAACACATTGAGCAGCATTATATTTATCATCGCTTTTACTAATACATCTGTTCCTTCTGAACCTACATTGGTAAGTTTTTCAACCCAACCAGAATCATTGTCATTTTCAATAATTCTAAACTCAAGTTCAAATGAATCTGAAAGATTTATTTCTTTTTCTTTACTTGTTGACATTTCCTTAATCAATTGCTTCAAGAGTGATATAGCTTTCTCATTTTTATTTACTTGTTCATAGGAATTAAATAAATCAGCCTTTCCTAAAGCGTAAGGGTTTTCATCGTTGAATTTTTTTATCTCTACAAGTAGCCCGAAAATTTTATTAGCACTTTCTTTAGTTCTTAATTCCATGCTCTTAATTGCTTGAACAAATTTTCTTGAAACAAAATCGTTGTTGATGTCTTTGATTACTTGACTGATTTCCCCCTCTTTTGAAATAAGGTCGCCAGTTTCAATTCCAATTCTTCGGATGATGTGTGAAAACCTTTCTTCAACTCTCGTCTTGTATTCACTCAATTTATTTTCCTCAACAAACTCTTTCAGCATTTCTGCAAACTCAAAGTATTCTGCTCTTTCAGTAAACTTAATTTTGAAACTGAAAAGATTGTTCTCTTGGAAGTTGCCCGTGAATTTATTTATCGCTTCTTGAAGTTCAATGTAGCGTTTTGTAATAGTGTTGTCGGTTGTGTTGAGTTCATTTATCAGATATACACAAGTAAACTCAGTCTTGCTGTCGTCAATGTATGAGGCAATAAAAGACTCTACTGTTTGGTAAACATCTGTTTTCTCAAAATTTTCAAATGCTGTTAAGTCGGCTTCAAAGCCAGCAAGAATATTTCCAGTTGCCGTTATTTCTGCATTGAGTGCTCCAATATCTTGAATTAACTTTTCTTGTTGCTGTTGGTGTTTGGCTAATTCTGTTTCCAATTGTTTCTCAAACAAATTTTTCTTGCTCTTGAAATCATCCTCTTTGTCAAATAATTCTCTCTTGTCTTTGTTGTATTCCGCAACTGTATCACGATTATTTTCAATAAAAATAAGTTCGGGGTCAATTACAGAAAGTCGCAAATCAATTTCCTGAATCCGCTTTGTGTCTGCACCTTTCGTGTCAAGTTCTTTCTTTTGCCTGCCCTTTATTTCTTCCTGCTTCTTGGATATTGCAATTGTTTCTTCTTTAATCAGCAAATCAATTTTGGCAATCGCATCAGTTAGTTTCTGCTGCTCTGCTTTTATTTTACTTTCCTTCTCTTTCTTCTTTGAATCAATCTGTTTGGTTATACCTCCTTCAATCTTTTGAACTTGCTCTTCTGCCTTTATCTTTTCATCACTCAGTTTTGCAATAGCATCATCAATTAATTTCAACTCCGCTTCCTTTTCGTTTGCGGCTTTTGTTCTCCACTCACTCAAACGAACTCCAACTTCTTCTAACTTTATTTTACTCTGATTACTTTGATATTCATTGGTGCCAACAATTTCTTTTTGTTCCTTAACTTTTGGTTGAAATCTTCTTCTTAGTTTTTCAAGTTCTTCATTTGACATTGAATTCAAATCAGTAATGACTTGTTGGATAGATTGAATTTGACTTTTCAAATCCTCCTTATCTTTCTTCAAGTCGGCAACTGTCTTTACAGTTTTACCAATCTCGTTAGTGTCAATTTGAATTCCGTAAAAACTCAAACTGCTATCAGAATTTAGTGTTGGGTTCAAGCCCGATTTATACAACACACTTTCTTCGTCAATAACTTTCCCAATAGTTTTCTCCCAACCTGGAACTTTCTCATTCAGCCAACCATAAAGAGAATCTTTGTGATTGTTGATTTTTGCATCAATGCCTGAAATGTCTTGGTTAAGTTTTGTTTGAAGTTCCGATTGTCTTTCAACGTTTCGCTTTAAGTCTTTTTTGATTCCGGTTTCTTCAAGCAGCCATTCCTTTTGAATGTTCTTTACTTTTTCAGTTGCTTGTTGAATTACATTGTCGGCTTTTAGAATAGCTGCATTCAAACTTGAAACTTCCGAATTGCAGCTATCAATTTCCTTTTCATAAAACCGTTTGTTCTTAATTTCTGAACGCTTGATTCTGTTTGAAGTAATTGATTTGTCTTTCTCCTTTACAAGTGCATTAGCTACTTCAAGTTCTTCTATATGTTGCTTTCTGATTTCATCATAGAGTAAATCATATTGCTTGTTTAATTCGTCTTTGAAGTGAAGCAAATTTTCTTTGGCGATATTTTTTTCATTTTGCTTTCCGTTCTCAAACTCTTTTAACTGATTTTCCAATTGTTTCAACTGTGCTTCATACCTTTGTTGAATTTCAAAAAACTTAGAAGTCAAAATTTCTTTATCTGTTAACAAGTTTTTCTTTTCAAACTCCAACGAACCTTTCTTTGAAACTCTTTCAAGAATAGTTTCAATACCAATTGAAGTGTATTTGTTTCTGGCAGTTTTTAAGTCATTAAGTTTACCATTCACTTCTCCGATTTGCCCTTGAATTTTTTCTTTCTTCTTATCAAAGGCACTGTCAAGTTCGTTCAACTTATTTTTTACTTTGGTTCGTTTCAGTTCCTCTGCTGCAAGTTGCTCTTTAACTTTTGGCTGCTGTATTTTTACATTTTCTAAAGCCCATCCTAATTGAGAAGCCAATTCTTTTTTCTTGTTCTCTAAATACTTCAACGAAGAATAAGCGGTTGAAACATTGTCTGCTTGCTTCTCAACCTGGTTTTCTCCATTACGATTTCTGTCAGTCCATTTCTTAATGTCGTTTAGGTTGATTTCAAAATCTTTTAGGTGAGTTTGAGAATATGTAGTTAGGTCAATTTTTATTTCCTCCTCATTTAACGATTTGATAATGGTTTCTTTTACAAACTCTGCACTAAGATTTGCGTTGAGAAAAACATTTGTAATCGTTCTCGGAATGTTTTGAAACTGTTTGCTTTCAAGTAATGCATACTTTCTAAATTCACTTGGCAAACCTTTGTTGTTGCCATAAAGAATGTTTCTGTATTCTTCGTAGCTGTGAATGATTCTTGAATAGCTGGTATCTTTTCCGAATGCTTCTCTTGTTTTATCCCAACTTTCAAAAGCCCTTCCTTCATTGTCAATAAAAAATGTTTTGTTAAAAGCGGAATCAAAAAAACGGAAGGCAACTCTGCCTTGTGATTTAAAAGCCAAAGCACAAAAAATTCCGTTGTCCGTTTTCACTTCATAAACGATGTATGAATTTTGAAATGGAAAATAGTATTCATCAAAAGTTTTTTTCTCTCTCGGTATACCTAATTTTTGTTTGTCGGCATTGTAGAAAAAAAGAATTGCTCTTAGCAAAGTGCTTTTTCCAACGCCTTGCGTTCCTATGAAATGCACATTGCCATCCAAGTAAACTTCCGCATACTTGAGTGACTTGTCAGCACTGTTGATGAAAACTATTTTATTCAGGAATTTCATTTCTTACTTCTTCGGGAATATTGATTGTTAAAATAATGTGTTCAAGATACTTGAACGAAGCCAACACTTTGTATTGATGGGTGATTTCATTTTCAAGTTCAATGAAAGTATCGTCAATTAATTTTTTCAAAATCTTGTCAAGTATGTCTTGATGCTTCTCTTTGTCAGTGTGCTTTTTCAGCCCTTCCAATTTCGTTTCTAATTCCGCATCTGTTTTTATTCTAACAAGAATGTCGGAAGGAGTAAAGCGATAACCTGAACTAAAAGAGTTGTCGTAAGTTTTCAAAAAATCAATTATATCAATCCATCTGAATGCTGCTTCAAGTTTTGTTTCAAGGTCAACTTTGTTTTCTGGTCTGCTGAAATAATAATATTCATCACCTTTTTCCAAAGTGAAATTTATGTTTCTGAAATAGTCATAAAGGATTTCAAAGTTTGGTTCTTCCTCAATCACTTTATACAAATCCGCAACTGCTTTAGTAGAACTGTTTGAATTGATGAATTGTCCTTTGCTTAGGATTTTAAATATATCTGATGTCTGAACTGGAACTTTCATTTTGTTTTTCTATTTTGGATAAACCATTGCGAATTCAATTTCTTTTTTCTCCTCAAACTGCTCAGTTATTTCAAAAATGTTTTCGTATTGCGAAATCAACTGGCAGTAAATTGTAATACGGTCTTCAAATGAAACATCTTTTGCGAAATTGTAATTCATAAGGAAGTCGAAAAGATTGTAGCCGGAAGCTACAAATCCGTTTTTCACTTCTTCAAGGTTGATTTGAATTTCTTCTTCGGTTTGTGTTTCCAAATACTCACTTGAAATTTTCTCTGCTACTGGTCGCTTCAAATTGATTCCTGCTTTCACTCTTTTTGCAATTTTCAGAATGCTTGCAAATGCTTCTTCATCTGCCTGTAAATATTCAAGAGAAAGTTTTAGCGGATAAGCAGGATTTGGTTCAAAGATTACTGAATCGTTTGTTGCTAAAATTGATTTTAAATCTGTTGTTGTTTCAAGAATGAATTGGTCTTTCAGATATTTTATCAGTCGTAACTTTTCAATCACGCTGCTTTGATACTGAATTTGATTTAAGAAGTCAATTATCTGCCTTTCAATTTCAATCAGGTTGTGAGTGCATTTTCCCAATTGCATTTTGAGTTGAACAATTACTCTGCTTAATTCTTCGTCTGTTGCAGTATTGAAAAATGTCAACTCATCTTCTGTTATTAGCTTTTCAGTTTGAGCAATAAGTTTGGTAATGTCTTTACGCTTGTTATCAAGGTGGATGAGTTTTGCTCGTTTGTTTTTGTAGGTCGGTTCGTTTTTGAAAGTGTTGTCAATATTTCGCTTCAGGTCAACAACATTTCTCAGAGTGATTGTTCTTAATTTTCTTAAAGTGTTTTTGATTATTCGTAAATACTCATACTTCCGTTGCTCGTTTGGCTCGTTGAAATAGTAAGCAATGTTTTGAGTTACCTTTTCAAGATTGTCATTGATGTAAGAGGTATTTATTTCCTCGTTCGCTTCTAAAACCTGTTCAAAGAACTGGAGAAACTGGTCGTCAATTTCAAGGTTGTTTCCATTCTGCCTTATAACAGAACGGTTTAAGAGGTATTGAATTCTGTTATCATCATTGTCAACCAAATCAAGAGCATACTCATATTTATAAGAAGCGGATTTCCGCTTTTTAAACATTTCAGTAAGCAGTTTCTGCTCCCGGTAGAGAGCAGAAACCAATTCTTTTATGTTTGAAAATGTATTCATTTTATCTGTTCACTAAAGTAATGATTAGGACTGAAAAAAGCGTTGGGAAAAGCGGCTCTTTTGGTTTTGCCTTTGGGTCGGTTTTTTTGGTTGGCGGCAAAACCAAATGTGCCGCTTGTGCGGTGGCAAAAGCAATTCAAATTTATTTTGTACGGTGGCGGTGTTTTAATTTTTTTATTGTATAGGCATGAGTGTCGGACTCTCTGCCCGATTTGTCCCGAAGTTATGTAGCCTGTATGTCCTTGACCAAGTATCAAAATTTGTTGTCTTAAAATTTATTGTCAGCCCGTCTGTTTAATGGTTGCAATGTCCCAATAGGATGACCGCTAACAGTTTGATGGTTGTTGATGAAGCATCCAAAATATACCATTATCATCCCTTTAATAAAAAAGGCTACCGGTAAAGGCAGCCTCTAAAAAATATAATTTATGGGAATTAAGGAACAATATAATTTAACAGCACGCGGTGAGAAACCTGGGTTCCTGTAACGCCATCAGCCGTTATTCGTTCTATCAGGCCAACTCCGCGGGCATAGAAATAATCTTCTGAAAACACCGGAAACGGCACTCCCGCAACTTCTGTTTCCGTAATTTTTTGAACCTGAATTACATCTGGAAAAATTACCCCGGCAACCGTACGCGCAATTCCTTTTGCCACAACAGCATATTTATATGTTGTGGCCACGCCGCTAATGCTTTGGCTTACTTCCCAATGATCGCCAACAGCGCCACTTTCCTTCAAGGGAATATCCTGGGTTTGTCCAACAGGATTGGGGGTTAACTCAGTAGTGGTTCCTGCACTGCAATTTTGAAAAATTGCTCCCGTACCGGATAAATTAGAAATATGGTAAACGGTTCCTGCAATGGTAGTGTCGCCTCCTACAGTAAGCACCTGCACTGAGGAAGACACACCTCCGCCGGTAATGGTATCGCTATAAGTATATACACTCTGATCGCACCAGGGAAAATATGCACAGGCTTTACAATTTGATGTATTGATGGTTTGCCCGGGTAATAGTCCGTTTTCTTCACTGGTTTCTTTATCGCAAGACGCCATGGAGAAGGTAAGGATTCCAATAACTAAGGCAGCAACTGATAATGATCTCATGCTTAATTTTTAGGGAATAAAAATACATTTTATTTTTTGCTGATCCTCCTTTTTATCACTCTTAACAAAAAAATGCAGTTTTGAGAAACCAGGCAGGCCGTTGTACGTAACCCGGAAGCAGTGCTTATAATGTACATCAGAAGGTTACTGGCTTTAGAGAAGCGTTTGCCGGGATGGCCTCTATAATATATTCTGCAGCTTCTTTCTCATTGAATTAAACTCTGTTTTTGGGATGGATACTTAAAATTATGTTTTTATATTTACGGCCTTCCCAAACTTCATCTCATGAAAAAAGAAACAACCTCCTGGTTTAGCCCTTCCCTGCAAAAAGATATGCCGGCAGCGGTTTATGGCGATTATGGCTTTGCCCTTTTGTTGGTACCCACCGCGGCTGCCGATTACTTAGAGTATGAAAGATTTCAACTCATCGATCAGCTTGCCCCGTTTATTGATGCCGGAAAAGTGAAAGTATTTTCCGTTAACAGCATTAATAACGAAAGCTGGCTAAATAATGAAATGCAGGGAGAACATAAAGCCATCAGGCAAAACCAGTTCAACAAGTATGTATTTGACGAATTGGTTCCTTTCATAAAAAACAATACTTCTGCCGATACGCCAATTATTACCTGCGGCGCTTCTTTTGGCGCCCTGCACAGCATGAACCTGTTCTTGAAACGCCCCGATCTGATTGATGGCGTTATAGCCATGAGTGGTGTTTACGACCTTACAGAATACACAAAAGGTTTTTGGGACGATCAGGTATATTTTAATTCGCCACAGCATTATATTCCCAACCTTACCGATGAGTGGTACCTCAACAACATCCGCAAAAGCAACCACATCCATATTGCAACCGGGAGTGGCGATTATGAGGATCCCCAGGCATCACAAAATTTCTCAAACGTACTTAACCAAAAAGGAATCAACCACGAGCTGGCAATATGGGGGCAGGAATGGAAACACGACTGGCCCACCTGGAGGGCAATGCTGCCTGCGTATCTTGAACATAAATTTTAAATATCCGTCTATTTTAAAGGGAGTAACCGAAAGATAAAATTAAAACCCGTTATAATGTTTACTGCCCTGCCATTCGCAATTTGGGATAAAAATACAGATCCTGCTTATTTCAAAAGGAATATCGGATTTTAAAGGGTGCCTGCAAAGTTGGTTTTTCAATCGGATAGCAATTGTTTCTTTGCAGGCATATAAAATTGTTCAAATTTCCTGCCGGATTTTCTTAACGGCTATAGAATTTAATACAATCGTTCTGTAGAAATTCAGTTGTTTTTTTGTAGTTAAAATTATATTACGAATTGGCCATTTTCATAACTGGTTTATTCAGCACCAGGTAAGTTTCATCTTTAAATTAACTGCATAGAAAAAGGCCGTTTCAAGAATAGAAACGACCTTTTTATTATTTGTTTATCTTTTAATATTTCATCTACTGTTGCCTTGCCAGTGGCACAGTAAGCGATCCGTTACCGGTAACAATCCGGCAATAATATACACCGTTTGCCATGGTCACGTTCCTGTTGATGGTATTTTCACCTACCTGCAACTGAGCGGTTGTGGACATTAACATTCTGCCAGAGGCATCAAATAAAGTAATGGTTGCTGCCTGATTTAACGGGCTGTTAAGTACCAGGTTAAGTTTATTCCAAACAACACCTGCAGAAAGCACTCCAAGCTCGTTTGTTGAATTGAGTTTGAAAGATACCCTTACCACATTACTGTATTCGTATTGCCCGTCTTCATCCACCATTCTTAACCGGTAATAATTCATCCCTTCTTCGGGATGGTAATCGGTATAATCATAAAGCTGTTCTGTACTTGAATTTCCAACTGCAACCACTCTTCCCAGAACAGTAAAATTGGTTCCATCCGTACTTCTTTGCACTTCAAAGAAACTGGTGTTAAGTTCGCTAAGCGTTGACCATTTTAAGAGTGCGCTTCCGGAGAGGCCGTTTGCCGTAAAATAATTGAGCTTAACAGGAAGGATGACGTTATCCGATTCAAACGCGCCTTTATCGGGTGCTGTACCTGCAAAAGGAAGCCCCACATTTGTACCAGAATTCACCAGGCTGGAAGTTGCCCTCAGCCTAAGAAAATTCAGGGTTGGAAGGCTGCCATCTGCATTTCTAGCAGCATCCATTCCTACAGAACTTACGCTCAGAAAATCGTTGTTGGTAACCGAAATGCCCGAGTTCCAGGAATTATATGAACCGGTGGTTTCATTTCCCCGGCGTGCGGCCATATCGCTGTAAGAGAGATTATTTCTGAAGTCCTGACTGGGAGCCGGTGAAATATAATCGAACATAAATCCATAGCTTCCATTGCCATAAGAAGTATTGTTCAATAATTGATATTTCATATCGCCGTTATTTTGATCGAAGCCTGAACTTTTGTTTTCAAATGCAAGGCAATTAGAAAGCGTGCGCAATAATGTAGAGTGCATGGTTCCCGAATTATCCGGACCAAGTTTAAAACCATCTCCGTCTCCACGCGAAACAAATGTTCCGGGTTCATAACCATTCCAAAAGCTCCAGCAATTTTTAAAAGTGAATACTCCGTCAACACCGTATAAATCGAACCCATCATCACTTATCCACCATGCACGGCAACCTTCAAATGTATTGTTGGTAGCTGTAGAACCGCCAGTACATTGAAATCCGTTTGCATTGCCCCAGGCGCCGCCATCGTTGGTGTACCTGTCGTCCATGTGATGCGCATCACAGTTTAAAAAGTAATTATTGTTTGATCCGTCGGAAAGGATATATCCGTATCCGCCAATATGATCGAGCTCTATCAGCTCAATGGTATTATTCTTTGAATTTTGAAAGTCGATGCCCCTCGATACGCCAACCCCAGATGGAATTTGCCTTAAGCCGGTAACATGCAATCCTTTAATGTGCAAATATTTACAATTTCGTATAATCAATGCCGTTGGGTCGGAATTTGTTGGGTTGATGTTATCCAGGTTAAAAACGGGATATTCGCCGGGATAAGCCATTATGGTGATTGGAGATGAAGCCGTTCCCTGTAAATTTTGCCATAGGCAATGTACAGATGCTGATGCCCCTGCTGTGGAACGGTAAGTTCCGCCGCGGATATATGCAATATCTCCTGCAGCCATCACACTGGATAATTTTGCCCAGGAAGCAAATGGAGCTGAAAGCGTTCCGGCATTATTGTCGCTCCCTGTGGGAGAAACATAAAATGTTCTCTGCGCCTGTGAAAAAAGACCAACTAAGCAGAAACATGCCACTAGTAAATAGTTTTTCATTGGATGTAGATTTTTTTTTGGTGTTAATAAAGGTTATTGGTTAGCTATATGGTATTTATAAAATACTAAGGTTAGATGCTTTATGCAGCACCGGATATTAATTGCCGTTTGTTGAGAAATTCAATGCGGAGAAACAGGTAACGCAGTGAAAGATAATAGATGGCGTTGCCCGCAGGGTGTGTTGATGCCGGATCAAAAGTCAATTTCTGGTTTCTCATCTGCAATGGTTTTTCAACAGGTGTTCGTTAGCCGTTTTCCGGATATAAGAAAACGATAATGGTTGGTTTACGAACGCGCCTGAATCAGACTAAAATTGAAGAATTGCTAAGTGATATTGGATCTTCAAAACTCGTCTGGAAAAATCAACAACCTTGCCAAAACTGAAATTTGTGGATTTCTTTAAAAAAAATCTTTCAGTTAACAATTGTTTTCTTTTTCATGCAAAATCAGGCCTTAGTATTTTTACCGTCTTTTGCGTATTCATTCGCTGTAAAGCCGCTCTGGTAAGGGGTTTCGCGGCTAAGGGAGATCCATGTAACCGATATAACGTTAAACATGTATAAAATATTATGTACAATAAAATTTGTATCCATCAGTTATTATATAAGCCTTTTTGAAGGCGCCCTGATAAAAACTTAATAGAAGGTTATTGAAACCACAAAAGCCGGTTCAGCAAAGAGCCGGCTTTAACCATTTTATCAAAAAGCGTAAAATTTTATCTCTGCGATAATTTTTCACATTTGGCATAATTTTACCAAATGCAGAAAAAACTTTTTCTCCTTGATGCTTTTGCCCTCATCTTCAGGGCATATTATGCACTCATCCGTTCCCCCCGCGTTACCAGCAAAGGCAGAAACACCAACGCCCAGTTTGGATTCACAAATACCATCCTTGACCTTATAAATAACCAGAAACCTACCCACATGGCGGTTTGCTTCGATACTGCCGCCCCTACCGAAAGGCATACCGATTTTGCAGAATATAAAGCCAACCGGCAGGAAACCCCTGAAGATATTTCAGCAGCAGTTCCTGAAATTATCGATATCATAAAAGCGCTTAATGTACCTGTAATAGCTGTTGATGGCTACGAGGCCGACGATGTGATTGGCACCCTTGCAAAACAGGCAGAGCAAATGGGTTACGAAGTATTCATGGTAACACCCGATAAAGATTACGGCCAGCTCGTATCCGAAAATATAAAAATTTATAAACCCGGCTACCAGGGAGGAAAAGTGGAGATCATGGGAATAAAGGAGGTTTGTGCAAAATGGGGAATCTCAGCCATCGAACAGGTTATTGACCTCCTCGGCCTCATGGGCGATGCAGTAGATAATATTCCCGGTATAAAAGGCATAGGTGAAAAAACAGCCGTCAAACTCCTTGCAGAATATGGAAGCCTCGAAAAAATATTGGAAAATTCCGACAATATTAAAGGGGCAATGGGAGAAAAAATCCGGACAGGAAAAGAGGATGCTGTTTTAAGTAAAAAACTGGCCACCATTATTACAAATGTGCCCATCCGGTTTCATGAAGATGACTTCCTGGTAAAAGAACCGGATAAAGAAAAGCTGAAAGATGTTTTTGAACGGCTCGAATTCCGGACAATCGCAAAAAGGGTTTTAGGTGAAGACCTTATTTCCACCCCACCTCCTGATGTAAGTATAAACAAAAGGGGACAGATATCCATGTTTGGTGAAGAGCAAAATGCAGAACCGGATCAGGCTGATACTACCTCGCATGAACCATCCCTTTCTGTTAAGAATATTCACAACACCCCTCACGAATATATTTTAGTGGAAACGGAAAAGGAAATCAGCAAACTGGTTAAACTTCTCGAAACAAAAACAGAAATTTCTTTTGATACAGAAACCACCGGGATCGATCCCAACCAGGCCGAACTGGTTGGCATGAGCTTCTCTTTCGAAACACATAAAGGCTATTATGTACCCTGCCCGCCAAACAGGGAAAAATGCCTTAACCTGCTTGAACTGTTTCAACCGGTATTCAAAAAAAAATCCATTACCTGGGTTGGACAGAACATCAAATTTGATATCCTCATGCTTAAATGGTACGGATACCAGCCTGAAGGTCCTCTTTTCGACACCATGTTAGCCAATTATGTGATTGACCCCGATGGTAAAAGAAACATGGATGCCAGCAGCGAACAATACTTAGGTTACGAGCCTGTGCACATAGAATCGCTGATCGGGAAAAAAGGAAAAACACAGGGCAATATGCGCGATGTGGAATATGAAGCGATAAAAGAATATGCAGTAGAAGACGCCGACATTACCCTGCAACTGAAAGCCGTTTATCTGCCTTTGCTTAAATCGAAAGAAGTAGAAAAGGTTTTTTATGAAGTGGAAAACCCGCTGGTGAAAGTACTGGCCGGTATGGAGTTTGAAGGAATCAGAATTGACGAAGACTTTTTGAGAGAATATTCAAAAGAATTAGAAAGAGAGGCAAAATTGGCAGAGGAAGCAGTTTACCAACAGGCCGGGGTAAGGTTTAACCTGGCCTCACCAAAACAACTTGGAGAAGTGCTTTTCGAGAAATTAAAGCTAACCGATAAAGCAAAGAAAACCCGAACCGGTCAATATGCCACCGGTGAAGATGTTTTATTAAAACTTGCCCCGCAACACCAGATCTGCAGCGATATTTTAAACTTCAGGGAGCTTACAAAACTGCGATCAACCTACGTTGATGCATTGCCATTAATGGTGAACCCCAAAACAGGGCGGGTACACACCAGCTACGCCCAGGCGGTTGCCGTTACAGGCCGGTTAAGCAGCAACAACCCCAACCTCCAAAACATACCCATCCGATCCAATAAAGGAAAAGAAATCAGAAAAGCTTTTATACCCCGCGATAAGGATCATGTACTCGTTTCTGCCGACTATTCACAAATTGAATTGAGAATTGTAGCCGCCATCAGCGGAGATAAACACATGTGCGATGCGTTTAAAGAAGAAAAAGACATTCATACCGCAACCGCTGCAAAAGTTTTTGCAGTTGCCGAAAATGAAGTAACAAAGGAAATGCGTTACAAAGCAAAGAGTGTAAACTTTGGCATCATTTACGGGCAGGGAGCATTCGGGCTTGCAGAAAACCTGGGAATTTCGAGATCAGAAGCCAAAGAAATAATCGAAAATTATAAACAGCAGTATCCGGGCATCCAAAAATATATGGACGATACCATCAGCTTTGCAAAAGAAAACGGTTATGTACAAACGCTAATGGGCAGAAAGCGATGGCTGCGCGACATCAATTCTTCAAATTTTACCGTTCGCGGGTTTGCCGAAAGGAATGCCATTAACTCTCCCATACAGGGCACCGCCGCCGATATGATCAAGCTGGCAATGATTAAAGTACACAACGAATTGATATCAAAAAAAATTAAATCGAAAATGTTGCTGCAGGTACACGATGAATTGGTATTTGATGTACATAAATCTGAACTGGAAATCATCAAACCCATCATTATAACCTGTATGCAACAGGCCATGCCGCTTCCCAACGGGGTTCCGGTGATTGCAGAGATCGGCCAGGGAAACAACTGGCTCCAGGCACATTAACATGAAAAAACCAATCCTTATTTATTGCTATGATGCTTACTGTGGCTGGTGTTACGGTTTCAGCCCGGTAATGAAAAAAATTTCAGCCCGGTTTCAGGAAATTGTTGACATTGAAGTACTAAGCGGTGGTATGCTTATAGATGAATCTATTGCGCCAATTGAAAAAATTGCCCCCTTAATTCTGAACGAATATAAACGGGTAGAAGAAGTAACGGGGGTAAAATTTGGTGAAGATTTTCTCTGGCATGTAAAAAATCCTGACCAGAGTGATTGGGTAATGAATTCGGAAAAACCGGCTATTGCATTATGTATCGCAAAAGAGATATACCCTGATAAACAATTGGATTTTGCCTCTGATCTTCAGCAGGCATTAAATGCAGAGGGGCGCGATCTCGATGATGATGAAGCTTACAGGCACCTGGTTTCAAAATATCAGTTTAATGAAAAAGCTTTTTACGAAAAGCTGCATAGTGACGAATATAAAAGTATGGCCCGTTACGAATTTGCATTGTGTAAGCAATTACAGGTGATGGGATTTCCGGCGGTGCTGCTCCAAATTTCTGAAACGCAGTTTTATTTGGTTGCCAGCGGCTATACTCCGTTTGATGAATTACAACAAAGGCTTGAAGCGATCTTTGCGGAAACAAAAATTATTTCCATTTAGACGTTGTAAGTAACTATGTTGGAGGCCATCTGATTATTAGAGTTTCAACAGACAAACATTAACAGATGTCAACATTCAAAAAAGAGAACTACTACCGAAAATTCGCCCCCTGTTAATATCCTGTTTTACACACTATCAAATCTGCTATTATGAAAAAAGGATTCATTTATTTTCTATCTTTTATCTTCTTTTTTCAGCAAAAAGTCAAATAACAAAAGGCAATTGGTTAGTTGGTGGTACAGGTAATTTTTTATCTTCAAATAACAGCTACTCAAGTGCCACCTATTCATCAAGTTCAGACAGAATTGATTTAAAAGTTTCCCCTCAAATTGGCTATTTCATTGCTGATAAATTTGGTATTGGTTTGAGGCCGGGCTTCACAAAATACAAGGAGCAGGTAGATGGGGCAGGGGGGGCTAACATCAAATGTTAGCCGTTTTGAATTTGGTCCGTTTGCCAGATTTTATTTTTTACCTGCAGATAACCAATATAATATTCTTGCAGATGTCAGTTACCAGTATGGTATATATTATTCCAAGCCCACAAAAGGAAAGATCAATACCCTTTCTGCTTCAGCAGGTACAGTAGTATTTTTTAATTCAAGTGTCGGCTTAGAATTTTTATTAGGATATTACAGTCGAAAAGAGGTCATACCTTTAACCACAAGTGGTGAAAATATAACAAAACAAAAAGGGTTTCAAATAAGTGTTGGTTTTCAAATCCATTTAGAAAAATAGCTTTGTATCTTTAAATAACTTAAGCATCAGGCCGATGGCACACAGAATACCACTACATTTCCAAAGCCGCAACACGGTAACTTAGTTTACCTGCTTCAAAATAACCACAATATGAATGCTCTATTTAGGCTGATGGCTTTTATTATTAGCGGAATGTTGTTTTCCTGTAATGGCGATGATGGACATACAGGAAACCTCAGCGTAACAGATAGTTCCCAAATTCAAAAAATGCCACTGGCAAATGCAGAAGATATGGATACCACGTTATCCGATTCCGTAGCTTATACATTAAAAATGCAGGAATTTTCCACGCCCGGTCCTGAACATAAGCTCCTGGAAAGTTTAAACGGCTCCTGGGTTGCCGGTTTACAAAGTTTTTCAAGCGATACCTCATTACCGGTACCCGGTAAGGCAACCATAACTCAAAAATCCGAACTGGGTGGAAGATTCTTCCATTCAACTTTCAGCGGTATCATCATGGGGCAACCCTTTGAAGAGGTTTCCATATCCGGTTTTAACAATGCAAAAAAGCAATACCATAGCATCCTGTACAATAACCGGGGAACCGGATTTGTATTTATGGAAGGCCATTACAACCACATTACCCAAACTTTTACCTGGACCGGCACTCAAACTGATCTGATAACCGGAGGGAACCGTAAAATAAAAAAGATTGTAAAAATAAATAACAAAAATGCCTTCACCCTTATCCTGTACGAAACGGGTTCAAATGCAAAAGAAAGAAAGGTTTTGGAAGGAATATTTACCAAAAGAAAACACCGGTAATAAAAATTATCCGGTGCACTTTTTTTACTGATTTCCGCGCTGCCTATTTACGGTAATTTGAGGCTGAATGTCTGAAAGATACTTTTTATATTGTTCATCGGTTAGTATCTTTTTAAGGCTGTCATCTCTATCCTCACCAATTTTCTTCATAGCCGTCAATGCCGCTTCCCTGTCCGGATTTTCCGCATTCCGGTAATTGCGCATAATTTGTTGCTGACTTTCGTAAAAAGTAGTGAAGATGGCAGAAACCTTTGCTGTGGCGCTGTCGTTAAGCTTAAGGGATTGCATTTGCAACATCACGTCTTTGGTTTTTTCTTCCACCGGTTTAAACTTGTGGCGTTCCTGTGCCATACCAAATTGCATTCCGGCGAGCAGAAAAAGCATAGAGAAAAGTACCTTTTTCATAATTGATTATTTTAATGGTTTGTTTTTTCTTTATTGGCAGTATTGCGGTTTCGTTTTACAATGAGCTTATAAAATCCCTGATCGAACTTAACCAGTTGTTCGGTTGTGCAGATGGCGCGAACATCCCGAAGGTGTTTAAGCATTACGATTTCAAAATCTTTCTCTTCATCGGTAATTTTTGTGGCTGCTGTATCAATGGCTTCATCAGAAAAATGCTGTTCAGCAGCTTCTGTTAAAATTTGCTCTTTTCTATCGGCCGATTTATCGAATAAAGGTTTAGATATTTGTTTTTGCAGGTTACTCAGTGAATCGAACTGAATAATTTGTTTATCTGTAAAGCCCACATCGTTTTTCAGGAAATTTAAAATAGCTGAACGTTTTTCCTGGTACCGTGATTTTTGGTCGGGGCGATTGAACAGGAAGTATAAAGAAACGGCATTTGCAATAAGCAAAATGATAACCAGCAACAACAGCCATTTTATTTTAGGTTGTACGTTTTTCATGGTTCGGAATATTCGTAATCATAAACAGAAACAAGGGAGGAAGCAAAATCTTCGCGGTAATGGGTGTTTACAGAAACCGGGGAAGATTGTTGCGCTTTAATATTAGAAGCAATGATGAGCGCATTAACCACGAGTACAAAAAACAGGATGCTCATAACCATTGCCGGCCTGCTTAAAAACAAGATTAACTTTGTTAAAAGCCCCGGTTCTTCTTCCTGTTTAAATTTTGCATGAAGCCGGGTAAGCAAATAGGCAGGAGGCTCCTGCATTTCTGAAGGGGTTAATGAATTCATGGTTTCATCAATCCATTCTTCGCTATTCAGCTTTACTTTCATGATATAAACTGTTGATAATATTGATGTAAATATTTTCTCAAATTTGTTTTTGCTCTTCCCAGCAAAGATTCTATTCCGGCTTCCGATCTTTTCAATATTTCCGCAATCTCATTAACCTTTAGTCCATCAAGCTGCCGGAGCGTAAATGCAATTCTTTGTGGTTGGGGCAACTTTTTTATTGCCGCAAACAGGTATGCGGCCTGTTCTTTACTATCAAGCGATATGCCCGGGTTATCCGGCTCCACAATTTCTGTATCCACATCCTGAATCCACATTCTCCTCAGCCCTCCCCCGTGTTTTTTTCTTTTTTTTCGCTTTTCAAAATCGAGCGCATGCCTGATGGTGATCCGGTACAGCCAGGTACTTAATGCCGAATCTCCTTTAAACCCTTCAACCTTTTCATAAAGTTTCACATACACATCCTGTGTAATATCCTCGGCATCCGATCGGTTTTGAACAAGGTTTAAAGCAGTATTAAAAACCATTTTTTGGGTGTTGCGCACCACTTCATCAAATGCTGCTTCTTCCCCTTTTTTAAGCCTTATAAGTAAGTCGGAATTTTCTGCCAAACCGGGTTTAAATTATTTGCCGAATATACTAAAAGCCCGGGCTGTTACCGAATCCGACTACGCTTTAATGAAACGATCTTCCCTGATCGCCAACGGATTGTTTTGCTTTTCCAAAATTTTTCAGGTTATAGGTAAAGGTGAGCATAAAATATCTTCTCAACACGATACTCCTTATATCCTGAATGTATGATTCGGTTACGGTTCTGGAAATACTCTGGTTTTGGCCCAGCAGGTCGAAAACAGAAAGCTTCAACTCTCCTGCTTTATTCTTCAGGAACCTTTTCCCCAAACCGGCATTCCACAACCAGAAACTCTGGTTAAGCCCGCTGGACAACCCGCTGTACGATTGTGCAGTTATATCATTTTGTATAAACCATCCGTTCTTACTTAACAGGTTTAACTGAAACCCGGCTTCCTGGTTCACATAATTATTGCTTGTAGATAAGCCTGATTTTGTTTCTGCATTATTAAAATTAGCGGTATAAGAAAGGTTGAAATCAACATACTCACTGATGTTGGATGCCAGTACAATACCTGCGTTATACACATAATTATTTGTGGTGGTTGGCTGATAATTTACCAATCCCGGGAGCCTGGAGTAAGTGAAACCGGCATTAAGGTTAAGGGTAGTTTTTATGGGTTTTATTGGCATACTGTAGGTGAAAAAGGTTCTAAGACTTTTATACCCGTCAAGGTTCACCGGTTTGGTAAGCTGAGAGCCTTTCTTCAATATCAACCCGTGTTGTAAAACAGAATCGGCCTGTGCTATGTAAACTGCGTTGGAAATATAATCGCTTGCTGCCTGCAGAAATATATTTGCAAAAAAACTTTTGTTGTTTCTGGTATTGGTATAGGTGTACCTTGTTGCCAGGAAATGATTGTAAGATTGTTTTAACAACGGGTTACCGCTGTTCACCCTGAGCGGATCGGAAAGATCAATTACATCCTGTAATTGGTTTACCGAAGGAAAGTTCACATTGGCCCGGTAAAATAACCTGATGTTGCTGTAATTCGATAATTTTTTTCTGAACATGGCACTGGGAAGTAAATTAGAAAACTTCTGATCTACATTGGTAGCGGTTGGAAAAGTTCTGTCGCTCTCCAGTTGCGAATGTTGAAAGCTCAGCCCCACAAAAAACATGGCATCCCTTCCCTTGGAATACCGGTACGTTAATCCCCCGCGGTGGGTGGTGATGGTGTTATCAAAAAGATTGGATAAGGTAGAATCAAAAACGGAATATTTCTGGCCATCATACAAATAAGCCTGCTGATCTGCTTTACTGTACTGAACAGATGGCCGGTAATCAAGCTGAAGGATGCTGTTTTTGCCTACCGGTTCGGTATAGGCCAAATATCCGCCAAAAGTCTGGCTGTTTGTTCTGCTGTCGGTATGCTGGTTTTGCGATGAGTCGCTCTGGAAGCCTCCGCTGTTATCAAAAAAGCGATAGTGACCATCGGTAATATAATCGCCGTCATTTTTTGAAAGCGTAAAGTTCCCTCCAATGCTCAGGCTTCTGCCTTTTTTGGCAAACCTGTGCCGGTAGTATAGGTTATTGCTGATGTTGTATCCATCCCGGTTTGCATCAGAACCTACCCGCGAGTTGTTTACCGAATCGCTTAAGCCATTAAGTGTACTCTGTGTGGAGATGCCATAAGAATTATTGCTTTGGAAGTTGATGCTGGGCACCATTGTTATGCTGTTGTTAGAATCGATGTTGTATTCTAACCGCATATTGATCCGGTGATTATTGTTATTGGTGGTGGTATTTCCATCCTGGCTTGTAAATTGCTTATAGCTGCCAAGGGTTTCTGTATTTAGCAACGATTCGTTATGGTTGGTACTGTTATTATAAAAATAACTTGCGCTTACTTTAAGTTTCTTTCCCCAGAGGTCGTTATAATTTATCCCAAAGGCGTTGGTTTTGCTGATTCCGTTTTGCTGCCCAACCTGGAAACTTTCACCACCTCCGCGATATCCGCCACGGCCCCTGCCACCCGATCCGGAAATACCAAGCAAATCCTGCGAGCCAAAATTTTGCTGATTTACATTATTAAAATTTCCAACAAACGATATTCTCCGGTCGTTTTTAAAAAAGCTTACATTACCGCCCGCCATATAGCGGTCGTCGGTCCCATATCCGGCATATACCCTCCCAAACTGCCCGTTCTTAACGCCGGTTTTGGTAACCACATTTATGGCTTTCACACTATTTCCATCATCTATACCGGTTAGTTGTGCCTGATCGCTTAAGCGGTCGAACACCTGAATCTTATCTACGATTTCTGATGGAAGATTTTTTAGGGCTGCAGAGGCATCATCACCAAAAAAATCTTTCCCATCGATGGTTACTTTTTTAACCTGGTCGCCCTGGGCAGTAACGGTTCCATCTTTCGCAACGGTGATTCCCGGCATCTTTTTAATCAGGTCTTCTGTGGTAGCATCCGGGTTAACCTTATATTCACTTGCACTAAATTGCGAGGTATCCCCTTTTTGGGTTACCGCTGGCGCTTTGGCAATAATGGTTACCACCGAAAGGTCTTTCCCTTTTTTGGGAATCGCCAATATCCCCAAATTTCTGGCCGGAGATGCTTCTGTAATGCTAACAAACGATACAAGTTCCTGATAATCAAGTGGTGTTGCCTGAACTATATAAGCCCCCGGCATTAGATTATTAAAACTGAATTTGCCATCATTTCCCGAAACCGTATTAGCTACAACCGAGCTGTCGGACTGCCATAAAAGGCTTACAGTTGCTGATTTAATGCTGCTGCTGTCGTTTTGATCGATGAGCTTACCGGTAATGTTGCCAACCTGTGCTGTTGCTAACTGAAAAATCCCCAGCGTAAGAAAAGCCAGGAATATTGCTTTCTTCATGTAAATAAAATTTTCCTTAGCCTGTAAGACGACGTTTGACACAAAATCCTTCAATAATTTTTTGAATCAGATTTTACATTTTACAAGGCCGGATCATTCACATTTTACAATATCTTGCAGCCTTCAAAAAGCTGAATATATGGAATACAACAGGTTAGTGGCCGTTACAGGGCTTAGTGGTTTGTTTGAACTGCTGTCGTCTAAATCGGACGGAGGCGTGGTTCGTTCTCTTGATGATAACAGCAAAAAATTTGTGAGTTCAAGGATTCATCAGTTTTCGCATCTTGAAAGTATTGAGGTATATACCACAGGTGATAATGTGTTTCTGACTGATGTTTTCCTGGCCATGCAGGAGAGTAAAGAACCCCTTCCGGATTCTAAATCGGATCAAAACAGCCTGCAAGCCTATTTTAAAAAGGTTTTTCCTGATATGGATTTTACCCGGGTTTATGGAAGTGATATGAAGAAGATGGTAAAGTGGTTTACGATCATCCAAAAAAATAAAATAGACATAAAGGCGCAGCAAACAGAAACAGAAGAAAACAGCGCTGATGCCGAAAAAAAACCGGTAAAAGAAAATAAAGACAGCGCTGCAAAAGCCACTTCGGCTAAGGCGGCAACAATAAAACAGGCTCCTGCAAAAAAACTGAATACTCCAAGAAGGATGGCCTGATGATTTTACCGGGTTTGGTTGGTTAATTTAGCATAGAAAATGAAATATTCTGCAGATATTAAAAAACTGCCGCGCCATTTTTTGCCGGCAGATTTCGTTGTAACAAATTGGGAAACGCTTGAACCCTATTTTAAGGAATTGCTTGACCGCAGTATTACAAGTGATGAAGACCTTCGCCAATGGCTGAAAGACCAAAGTGAATTGGAGGCCGTGATAAATGAAGATGCCTGCTGGCGCCAGATTAATATGACCCGCGATACGGCAAACAAAAACCTGGAAGAGCAGTTTAATTTCTTCTGCCTCGAAATTCAACCTAAAATTCAGCCTTATGCTGATGCCCTGAACAAGAAACTGGTAAACCACCCGTTAACCAAAAACCTGAACCCCGAACGGTATTTTACCTACCTCCGGAATATCCGGAAAAGCATTGAATTGTTCAGGGAAGAAAACATACCCGTACAGGCTGAGATCGCTGTTTTACAACAACAGTACGGACAGGTTTCCGGGGAAATGACCATAGAAATTAACGGAAATGAATACACGCTTCAGCAGGCAGGAAAATTCCTGGAAAATGAAGACCGGAGCCTTCGTGAATCGGTTTACAGGAAAATACAGGAAAGGCGGCTGCAGGATAGAGAGCAGCTCAGCAACTTATTTAATAAATTAACCGGCCTCAGAAATAAACTGGCCGAAAATGCAGGTTTTGCTTCCTATACCGATTACCGCTTTAAGGAATTAGGGCGTTTCGATTATGGAAAACTGGAGTGCTTTCAGTTTCATGATGCAGTTAAGCAACAGGTTCTGCCGCTTGTTAACCGTATATATGAAAGGAAACAAAAAATGCTTGGGGTTGAAAGGCTGTATCCCTGGGATCTTGAGGCAGAACCTGCCGGTATTATGCCTCTCCATCCCTTTAAAACCGGAAAGGAATTGCTCGAAAAATCAATAGCCTGTTTTAATGAACTGGATCCTTTTTTTGGGGAATGTTTAAAAAAAATGAACAGCCTGCAGCATTTGGATCTTGAAAGCCGGAAAGGAAAAGCGCCTGGTGGATATAATTGTCCGCTTGCTGAAAGTGGCGCTCCTTTTATATTTATGAACGCTGCCGGCCAGATGCATGATGTTACTACAATGGTTCACGAAGGCGGGCATGCCATACATTCTTTTCTTTCGCACCCGCTCGAATTAAGCGGGTTTAAAGAATATCCAATGGAAATAGCAGAAGTTGCCAGCATGGCAATGGAACTTTTTTCAATGGAGTACTGGGATCAGTTTTTTGAAAATACCGATGATCTCCGCCGGGCTAAAATTCATCAGCTTGAAAGGGTTATCACCATCTTCCCGTGGATTGCCGTAATCGATAAATTTCAGCACTGGATTTACAGCCATCCCAATCATACCAACAACGAACGTACAGATGCATGGAAATCTATCCTTGCAGAATTTCAGGATAACGTAATTGATTATTCGGGCCTGGAAGCATACCGGTCTAATTCCTGGCAGCGGCAGCTTCATCTTTTTGAAGTACCGTTTTATTATATCGAATATGGTATTGCCCAACTGGGTGCAATTGGGTTGTGGATGCAGTTTAGGGAAAACAGGCAGCAGGCCTTAACCAATTATTGTGAAGCGCTGAAACTGGGTGGAACAAAAACACTGCCCGAATTATACCAGGCGGCGGGGCTTCCTTTTAACTTTTCTCCTGAAAGAATAAAAACCCTTATGGAGTTTGTAAAAGAGGAAATGGAAAAATTAGAAAATACTACAAATTTTCACTGATTCCTTTTTGGTAAATCCGTGATCTGTAAGAGAAAATAATAGCTTACTGAAAGAATAAATCAGTATTGCTTTTGGCTAAGCGTTCATCAGGAAAATGTTTCAGGCCGCATCATCGGGAAGAACAATACATCCTGGATGCTGTGCTGGTTGGTAAGCAACATGCAGAGCCTGTCAACACCAAAACCAATACCGCTTGTTGGCGGCATTCCGTATTCGAGGGCACGAAGAAAATCGTAATCAATAAACATGGCTTCATCATCCCCTCTTTCCATAAGCTTAGCCTGTTCTTCAAATCTTTCACGCTGTTCAATGGGATCGTTCAACTCACTGTAAGCGTTGGCAATTTCTTTTCCGTTAATGATTAACTCAAACCGTTCTACAAGCCCCGGTTTGCTGCGATGCTTTTTTGTAAGCGGACTCATTTCAACCGGGTAATCGGTAATGAATGTGGGCTGAATAAAGTTCGCTTCGCATTTTTCGCCAAATATTTCATCAATCAGCTTTCCCTTTCCCCATTTTGGGTCAGCATGAATATTCAGCTTTAGGCACACTTCACGAACGCCTGCTTCATCCATACCGCTGATATCAAAACCGGTGTATTCTTTAATGGCATCATACATCGGGATTCTTTTGTAAGGCGCCTTAAAGGATATTTCCTTATCTCCAATGGTTACCAGAGGGGTTCCGTTTACGGCAACAGCAGTTTTTTCAAGCAGGTTTTCGGTGGTTTCCATCATCCATAAATAATCTTTATACGCTACATAAAATTCCAGGATGGTAAATTCGGGGTTATGGGTGCGATCCATTCCTTCGTTCCTGAAATTGCGGCTAAATTCGTACACCCATTCAAAGCCGCCTACCAGTAAGCGTTTCAGGTAAAGTTCGTTTGCAATACGCAAATACATAGGCACATCAAGCGCATTATGGTGGGTAATAAAAGGCCTTGCAGCAGCGCCTCCCGGAATGCTTTGCAAAACCGGGGTATCTACTTCCAGCGCACCCTGGCTGTTTAAATATTCGCGGATGGCATTCACCATTTTTGTTCTCTTTACAAACACGTCTTTTACGCCGGGATTTACAATCAGATCGGCATAACGCTGCCTGTACCTGAATTCGGGATCGGTTACTTCATCAAATGCTTCTCCGTCTTTTTCTTTCACCACAGGCAATGGGCGAAGCGCTTTAGAAAGCAGGGTAAATTCTTTTACATGGATGGATGTTTCCCCGGTTTTGGTGGTGAACACATATCCTTTCACGCCTATAAAATCACCAATATCCATCAGCTTTTTCCATACGGTTTGATAAAGTGATTTATCCTCGCCTGGGCAAATGTCATCTCTCTTAATATATAATTGAATTTTTCCGCTCTCATCCTGTAACACAGCAAAATTGGCTTTCCCCATATCCCGGATGCTCATTATTCGCCCGGCGATGCACACATTGGCAAAATCATCCTTATTTTCCTCACCGCGGTAAGTATTCTTTATTTTTGCCGCAGAGGTATTGATGGGATAAAGTGCAGCAGGATAGGGGTTGATGTTAAGTTTTTCTAATTCCTGCAGTTTTTCCCTGCGAATCATTTCCTGTTCCGATAGTTGAGGCTTACTCATGTTTGTTTATTCAATAAGCGGCAAAGGTAAATCTTCATTACAAGGGCAACAAACAGGCGTATTGAGAAACATCAAAAATTATACAATGAAAAGATTACTGTTCCTTTTTTCAATTTGCGTTATGCTGTCGTCGTGCGAGGTGTTAAACCAGGTGCCCGCAACCGGTACCGGGCAAAGCGGTACGGTTACCGAACAGGATGCTGCAGCGGGAATCAGGGAAGCCCTGTTGCAGGGGCTGGCTAAGGCGGTGCTGCAGCTAAATACCGAAGATGGGTTTTTTAAGAGTAATTTTTACAAAATACTGCTGCCCCCGGAGGCTCAGAAAATTGAGAAAACCCTGAGGTCGCTGGGGATGAACAGCCTGGTGGATAAGGCCATCCTGCAAATAAACCGTGGCGCTGAAGATGCTGTTGGCTATGCAAAACCCATTTTTGCCAACGCCATTAAACGGATGAGCATTTCTGATGCCATCGGGCTTATTAAAAATGGCGATACCAGCATCACCCATTTTTTCAGGGAAAAAACCACCTATGATTTGATAACGGCGTTTAAACCCGTAATTCAATCATCCCTTGATAAAGTAAGTGCTACACGGTATTACTCCGATATGATAACCACGTACAACAATTTCCCCACTACATTTAATAAGCTCAATCCTGATCTCAATTCTTATATTACCTTAAAGGCGACCGATGCATTGTTCAACCTTGTTTCAAAGGAAGAAAAAAACATCAGGGAAAATCCTGTTGCGCGAACTACAGAAATTTTAAAGTATGTATTTGGTAATGTTAAATGATTAAAACATCAATTACTTCCCAATTTCCAAATATGTTATTTTCGAATGCGGAGGCTGATCCTGCAAAAAGGTTATTGTTATACGAAAAGGATTTATTGAACGTATGAATTTTTCACAAGAACAGAAAGGAAAAGCAGGGAATATAATGATTGGTTAATGGATGGTAAGCAATACCTGCCAGGCATCATCAACCTTTCCGGCATCCAGCAGTTTTGCAGCATAACGATGCAATTCTTTTTCCATTTCATCGGGGTTTGATGAATAGTATTGAAAAATCTGTTTAAGGTTGTTGTTATTAAATGCGGGGTTAACCGTTGGCATTTCGTGCACATTACCCAGTTGCCCAAGGTGGTTCCCGGTAAGTATGTTGCTGTTCCTGATGGATTGGGGAAGCGCATCAACGCCAATACCCAGCAGTACATTTGGTTTCTCCACTTCAAAAAGGTTCGATTGATCTACCTTGCAATACCAGTTGCCGCCCAGCCTTGCTACATGATTGATCTTTGTCTGGTCAATCATTTGTTTGTCATTTAGGATGCTGTCATCAATGTGCATCATCAATACTTCTGCAAGAATTAAATTTCCGGCACCGCCTTCATCGCCCAAATGTTTAACTTCATTTACTTTACATTCAAGGTTGATCTTGCTTTCTTTTACCCGTGGAGGAGTTACTAAGAAAGATTCAACCGGTGTAAATCCGGATTTTACAAACTCGTTCACCCCCTCAGCATATTCGCAGCTTGCGAGCGAAACCTGTTGTACCATATCGTAATCTACAATATTGATCACCACTTCAGGCACTTCAAGAATATTTTGGAGGGTATGTTTTGTGCTGTTGTTTCGCACCCTTCGCGCAGGCGAAAAGATAACAATGGGAGGATTCGATGAAAACAAATTGAAGAAGCTGAAAGGGCTAAGGTTTACTTCGCCATTTTTATTGATGGTGGAAGCAAAACATATTGGCCTTGGAGCTATGGCATGTTGTAAATAATTTTGAACAACAGGAATTGGTTGTTCTCTGAGATCAATTTTCATGTACCGGCTTTTTTTTCAATGCTAAAAGCGACAGGTCTGAATCTGCTGTTGTGATGGTATTGCTCAGTATGCCAAGTTCCGTGATTTCCATTTCCACTATATCATTTTCTTTCAGCCATTGTTCGGGATAGTTGGGGTTGTTCAGTTTCCCGGTGCCGTTAAGTTCAAGAAAGCATCCTGTGCCCACGGTACCGCTGCCAATTACATCGCCGGCAAAAATGTGGGTGCCATAGCTGCAGCGTTCAATAATTTCGGCAAAAGTCCAGTCCATATCTGCGAGGTTTCCTTTGCTTACCTGCACGCCGTTTACTTTGCAGGTCATTTCCAGGTTCCAGGCTTTGCCGGTATGGCCGGGTTTACAGGGTACTTCATATTGGGTAAGTTCATCTAAGGTAACCAGCATCGGGCCGATGGAGGTGGCAAAATCTTTTCCTTTTGCCGGGCCAAGATTCAGTTTCATTTCTTCCATTTGCAGGGTTCTTGCGCTCCAGTCGTTCATGATCATTAACCCGGCAATATAATCGTCGGCATCTGCTGCGGGTATATTTTTACCGGGGCGGTTAATTACGATGGCTGCTTCAAGTTCAAAATCAAGTTTTTCAAAATGATCGGGCATACAGGATACTTCTCCGGGGCCCTGGATGCTGTTGTGGTTGGTAAAATAAAAGATCGGGTATTCATCAAACTCGGGTATCATGTCCACCTTCCGGTTTCTTCTGGCTGCTGCCACGTGCTGGCGAAAAGCATATCCATCTCGGCAGCTTGTGGGGTGCGGAACAGGAGCAAGAATGATGGCGTCATCAAAAGCGATGGTAGGCAAGGCCCTGGAATTTCCGGTTCTTACATTTTGTTCGGCAGCTTTTGCAAGGGGATAGAAATCGTCCCAGTAATTGAGGAACATGGTCATGCTTAATGGAAGGTCGGGATGCAGCCGATCCGAATTATATAGCATATTGTTTATGCAAAGTGCAAGCTGTTCGTGTTCTCCACTCCAGTAAGAAACCAGTTTCATGAATTAAGTTTTATTTAAGAATGTAAAGGTATGATCTCTGTTGTCATAATTCCATCTTTTGTAAATTTGCAGTATTGTTTTGGATATGAAATTCGATAAAATTCATAACAAAGGTCAGGCACGGATTTTTAAGAACAATTATCTTGAGTATCTAACCAAAACCCATCCCCTGGTAATTTGGGGAATGTACACCCCCGTATTTATTTTATTGCCGTTCTACTCTATTAACAAACTGGGGATGAGTGGTATAAAAGTGTTTTTCCTATATCTGACAGGGATATTTTTCTGGACCTTTATCGAATATATTTTGCATCGTTTTGCATTTCATTACGATGCGGGATCGCCAATAGGGCGGCGTGTTAGTTATATCATGCATGGCAACCATCATGAGTTTCCCAGAGACAGGCAGCGGTTATTTATGCCGCCGGTACCCAGCCTCATTATGGCTTCGTTGCTGTTTTTACTGATGTATCTGCTATTGGGAAAGAATGTGTTCCCATTTTTCCCCGGCTTTATGTTCGGGTATCTTTTGTACGGAACCATGCACTATGCCATCCATGCATGGAACCCGCCTTTTAAATGGATGAAGGCATTGTGGCGCAACCATCATCTTCATCATTATAAGGATGAGAAAAAAGGTTTTGGAGTGAGCAGCACTTTATGGGATCATGTTTTTGGCACTACATTCGATTTAAAAAAGGAAGCGGAGGATAAGCAAAAGGTAAGAGACCTGATGTTTGAAAAAGTGAAATAACTACCAGCGCTCTTCTTCGCCTGAATTATGTTGGTTTCGAAACATTTTTCTTGTTTCTGATTTTTTCTGCTCTCTTTCCATAATCATTCTGGCAATTAACATTCCTGCATCTTCATTTGTGTTTTCCGAAAGGGTTGTCCTGAGTTTTGTTTCATCAATATCAAGCCGGTACAAAATACTGATCAACCCGTTGAAATCTTTAATAATTAGTGCATTTATTTTGTGCGACAGGGTTTCCAGAAACCCTTCTTCGCCGGAAATGTTTTCCGGGATGGAGAACAAAGAAGCAATGGCATTATTTGTGGAGTAAAGCCCCATTTTTTGTTCATAGATAAATTGGAATATGAAAGGTACTAAATCCCTTCAGAATAAAAATTGTGGAAATTGATTTTTCCGGTTGTGATTATTTCTAAATGGGCGCAAGAAAGCGAAGCTGCTAAAACCGTTCATGAACACCCAGCGCAAATAGCGCAAAATCGTATTTTACCGGGTCGTTGGCATCAAGTTGTTTTAATGTTTCGGTAAGTTCGATGGCGGTGAGCCAGTCGGTTTGTTGCCGTTTAATCATATTGAACGAACGGGCAACCCTTGCCACATGAACATCAATGGGAATGATTAACTGGTTGGGCTTAATTTTTTTCCAAATTCCAAAATCTACTCCACGGTTGTCGTTCCTTACCATCCACCTCAAATACATGTTTAATCGTTTGCAGGTTGATTTCCGATCGGGGGTTGCAATATGTTTAACGGTACGCGCCGGTGCATGAGGGAGCGAAAAGAAATAATGATAAAATCCTTTTAATCCGTTTTCAATATTTTCATCGCCGGGATTTATGCCGGATAAAAAAGCGGATTCTAATGAGTTGTGCACGGTGTAATGATGTTGAAGAAAATCGAGAAAATAAAACAGATCGGTAGTATTGAATGTGCGGTGTTTAAAATGAAGAAGGTTTTTCCGGTCCGATTCTTTGTGATGCCTGCAAAAAGAATAAGGTGCATTATCCATTAACTGCATCAGTTCGGCCGATTTTTGGATAATTGTTTTACGGTTTCCCCATGCAAAGATGGCGGCAAAAAATCCGGCTATCTCACGGTCGCGCTTATTCGTAAACCGGTGAGGAATGCTTATGGGGTCGGTGGCAATGAATTCCGGGCGGTTATATTCTCTCAGCTTTTTATTGAGAAATCCGATCAGCTTTTCATTCATACCGGGTTAGGATAATGCCTGTGCAAGGTCATCTACGAGGTCGTCGCCATCTTCAATACCCACACTGAGGCGGATAAGTCCGTCCGACAAACCGTTTTTAATTCGTTCTTCTCTTGGGATGCTGGCATGGGTCATGCTTGCCGGGTGGTTAATCAGCGATTCCACACCGCCCAAACTTTCTGCCAGCGAAAATAATTTTGTGGAGGTGAGCACCTTCATTGCGGCTTCTGTGCTTTCATCTTTCAGCGTAAACGACATCATTCCGCCAAAGCCTTTCATTTGCTTTTTGGCAACCTGGTGGTTCGGGTGATCTTCCAGGCCGCACCAGTAAACCTTCTTTACTGCGGGATGTTTGTTTAAAAAATGTGCAACTTTTTCTCCGTTTTCGCAATGTGCGCGCATTCTTACATGCAGGGTTTTTATCCCTCTCAGTACAAGGAAGCAATCCTGTGGGCCGGGAACGGCGCCACAACTTTTTTGTATAAAATAAAGCTGATCGCGCAGGGCATCGCTGTTCATGATGAGCGCTCCCTGGATAACATCGCTGTGCCCTCCCAGGTATTTCGTTGCAGAGTGCATTACGATGTCGGCGCCAAGTAAAAGCGGATTTTGCAGGTAGGGCGATGCAAAAGTGTTATCCACACAAAGGATCAGGTTGTGTTTTTTTGAAATTTCCGACATGGCTTCAATATCGGTAATGTTCATCAGCGGATTGGTAGGTGTTTCAATCCATAACAGTTTGCTTGCAGGGCTGATGGCTGATTCAACATTTTGTACATTGCCGGTATCAACATAAGTAAAACGGATTCCGAATTTTTCAAAAATTTTTGAGAACAAACGGTAGGTTCCTCCATACATATCACTGGCCGCAATCACTTCATCGCCGGGGTTTAATAGTTTAATAACGGCATCGGTAGCAGCAACGCCGCTACTGAATGCAAGAGCGTGTTTTCCTTCTTCAATTATGGCAAGCGCCCTTTCTAATGCAAACCTGGTAGGGTTTTGCGAACGGGCGTATTCGTATCCCATATTTTTTCCGGGGGCTTCCTGAACAAAAGTTGAGGTTTGAAAAATGGGGGTCATTATGGCTCCGGTGGAGGGATCGGGTTCAGCGCCGGCGTGAATATATTTTGTTGCTGCTTTTTTATTGTGCAGGGTTAAGTTTTGTGACATGATGATAAAAATTTGATGGCAAATTTAAGGATTCGCCGGTGCTCTTTGCCGAAGAAATTCTGCCGCACTCAGGTATCGCCAGTTGAAGTTATTGTTATCGTGGGCATGATGGGCGATGTGTTTTTTGTTTAGCGCCTGGGGCTTTAAGATATGTTCTTTAATTAAATAATGTTTACTGTCGTTAATCATTTCCTGCATTGCAGGATGCTCTGTCCACAGTTTTTGAGGAGGTTCAAACCCGATTTTATCGGTTCGCCAGGTAATTTCTTCCGGCAGTCTTTTTTCCAGGGTTTTACGCAGGATATATTTTGTAAAGCCCTGGTTTATTTTCAAATGGGAAGGAAGCGAAAAAACAAATTTCACCAGATCAGCAAAAAGAAAAGGGAGCCTTACTTCCACTGAATGAGCCATGCTGTTTCTGTCGGCATAGCGGAGTAATTCTTCCAGGCCGTTTTGCATGGTATTGAAATAGAGGATGTCGTTCAGTTTGGTAACTACAGGTTTATGGATGCCTTCCCATTCCCTTCCATTAATGGCGTGTAAAAAATCTTTATTTAAATCGGGGTTATGAATGATTTTATTGAATTCTTTTTTTTCGAGCGCGATAGATACGTGCGAGGGAAGCCAGGCTGCAATATAATTTTTCAGTCCCCAGTTATAGCTGATGTTATTTTGGGAGAAATTTTTTCTTTCCCGGTTAAATTTGGAAAACCGGTTTCGGTTGATGACTTCCTGAAGGTACCAGTGAATGTATTTATGGTATCCGGCAAAAATTTCATCGGCCCCCTGTCCATCTAAGAGTACGGGAACATGATGCTGCGATGCGGTTTCATATACTTTGTATTGTGCATAGATGCTTGATGAGGGAAATGGTTCTTCCTGGTAATGGCAAAGCCTGCTGAAATCGTTTGCTAATTGCAGGGCTGTAGGCGATATCGGATGGTTTTTGATGTTCCATTGTTTAGAAAGCAGGTTAATAAATGTGCTTTCATCTTTTTCAAACCCCGGGAATACAGCCGAAAATGTTTGAATTGGCTTACCGGCGCCAGGATGATCTTTTATGTATGATAAAATTGCGGAACTGTCTAAACCGCCGCTGAGGCTTGTGCCTGTTTGCACATCGCTTCTCAGGCGCCTGGTTACGGAGGTTTTCAAAAGCTCATCTAATTTTTCTATTGCCCTGTTTTCTGAAATATTGATCTGAAGTTGTTTGTCGATGTTCCAATAGCTGTGTAAGGTAAAGTTGTTCGATTTTGCATCGAGGATAAGGTAATGTGCCCGCGGAAGCGAATATACTTTTTCAAAAAAAGTCTGCATTTTGTTTTCCGGGTTATGTACATGGCCCAGGCAGAGGTAGTTGATCAGCATTTTCTGATCCACCGTTTTGGGAACTCCGGCAATCCAGAGGGCTTTCATTTCGCTGCCAAACAAAAACGATTTTTTATCCTTAAAAAAATAGAAAGGTTTTTCTCCAAAGCGGTCGCGTGCGGCAAAAAGCGTTTGCGTTTGTTCGTCCCAGATGGCCAGGGCAAACATGCCATCAAAATATTGCAGGCATTTTTCCTGGTAATATTCATACGCGGCAAGAATTACTTCGGTATCTGATTGGGAAGAAAATTTGTAGCCTGCTTTAATGAGTTCGCGGCGCAGTTCGGTATAATTGTATAGCTCACCATTGTACACCATGCTGTACCTGCCGGCATAGTGCATGGGTTGTGCGGCCGCATCGGTTAAATCTATTATGGCCAGCCTTCGGTGAGCCAGGCCTGCAATGCCGGAAGGGCTGATAAAGAAACCCTCGCCATCGGGGCCTCTGTGGGCAAGCGATTTGGCCATTCCTTTAAGAATGGGTAACGAAACCTCATTGCTGTGTTGGGAGATGATACCCGCAATTCCGCACATAATGTAAGGGGTTTAAAGGCAGGCTTCTGGTTAAAAAATTTTACTGTTCTATGCTGATGGGGATTTTCACTTTTACGTTATCCCAAATCACAAAAAGATCAGCCCCGATTTCTGAAGGTTCAAAAAATATGGTAAGTTCTTCTACCGGGGGCTTTTGTTCAATAACGGGTTCGGATATTCGCAAAACGTCTTGTGTGGAATCCATGTGCAAACCCCAGGTAAAGAGGTTGTTGTTAAATGCGATCATCCAGTTTTGTGGAGATGGGATGCCGTACATTACATATCTTCCTTTAGGAAGAGGCTGGCCGTTTATTTTAACATTTTTAAAGAATTCGATTTCAGTGGCCTCGTTGGCTCCAATGCGCCATTCTTTACCAAATTGAACCAGGTTTTTTTCGCTGGTGCCAAATATTTGTCTTCCTTTTTTTTGCGGCCGGCTGTAAATAACCCTTGCAACCAGCGATTTTTCATCTGTGCCATTCATCCGGAGTATGGGGTAATCTTTTGGAAAGTAACTCATATCCATCGGGCTTTTATCCGGCGCCACATAAGGGTTAATGCCATCTTTTGCAGCCGTAGGCGGTATGCGCATTTCCGGTTGGGGTTTTGGCTGCTTACATCCCCATACCCCGGTTACAGCAATGATGTAAAAAATAAATTTTACGGTTCGGTTCATAAATCAGAGGCTTATGGGCAGGGATACGCTTACATTATCCCATAAAATATTTAAAGCACATCCCTGGTCAGATTTTTGAAAGAAAATGGCAAGGTTTTCTGTTGGCGAATCGGCCTTTTCAACGGGAACGGTTACCCGAATTACATCTTTTTTCTGGTCGTATTTAAAGGCTCCCCACAAATCGGTATCCTGGTTTAATATTATTGTCCAGTTGGCGGTATCAGGGATGGCGTATAAAGAATAGCGTCCTTTCGGAATTTTGCTGTTGTTTATCTTAACGTCCTGAAAGAATTCGATCTCCGTACATTCATTTGCACCCATCCGCCATACTTTTCCATATTCGATGAGGTTGCCAAAAATTACTCTGTCGTTTTTGAAAGGCCTGCTGTAAATTACCCTTGCAATAGGGTTTTCCGAAATTTTATCCCGGGTTTTAAGCGAGGGATAGTTTACCGGGAAATAACTAATGTCTAAAGGCGATTTATCGAGCGGAGGAGAGGTAAGTTGTGCAAAACCCGAAGTTTCGAAAACAGTGAAGAGTACCCAGATGATTGCAAGCCGTTTCATTTTATTGTTTCTTCAAAGATAACGAAATCAGCCTTTTTCATTTTCGTTGTAGTGGCGAAGTGCCTGTTGCTGGAGCTGAGGATAAAAGATTTGAAAATGATTAAACAAGGATTCCCGGTTCAGCTTAAATAGCCGATACGCCGGTTGGTGGTTATCTCTGTATTTCATGCGGCGAACCAGCCCTTCCAGGCTTTTTTCAATTCCCCATTCAAACCGGTAATTAAAAAGCCAGTTGTATTGTTTCATTTTTGAGAAAGTAAGCTGAAATTGTTGCGGGCACATTTCCAGGTAGGGAGCAACCATTGCATAAATCTGTTGAGTAAAATGTAAAAGGTCATTTTCGGATGCGAAAGAGGAAGGGTTGTTGGCTAAGAAAAAATCCATACACACATCCACAATGGCGCCCGAATACAGGCCATATTCTTTTTTAAAGATTTGTTTTGCGGCAGTTATTTCGGGGTGTGCATCTGTAAACTGGTCAATAAACCGGTGCAGCGAAATTCCTTTTTGAATTCCGGAAATAAAATTATACCTGGCTTTACCTTTTACAAAGTCGCTCACCAGGTTGCCCGTGAGTACCTGTGGATTGTTGAATGATAAACAGGCGTGTGCGAGGTAATTCATGCAGTACAATCCTAATGAAAAATATTTAAAACCGGCAATTGAATTTATGGTTTAACTTTAAAATATAAATTTCAATAATGAGATTCTTTCTTCTTTTTATGTTCAATCTTGTAATCTCTGCAGCAGGAATTTCTGTTGATGCGGTTGCGCAACTAAAAGATCGCCTCATCAGAGAGAGGGGCTGTGTAGATTCAATGTTTATTTCGCAAAACGGGGTAGAGAATCCCGGGGAGGCCATGCTGATTTTAGAAAATAACAAAGTGATTTCGCTAACCAACTTTATGGTTTCTATTGGCAATAAACAACTGGTAAATGACGATGAATATGCCGGGATGCTGCCTTATCAGGTTCTTACAGACCTGGATGATGACGGACGTAAAGAATTAATCGTATTTAATTTTACGGGTGGTTCACATTGTTGTGATGAAGTATATATTTTCAAAAATATTTCAGTTAACAACTACCAGTTTGCGGCAAAAACTCATGCGGGTAATGTTTGCCTAACCTTTAATAAGGATTTTATTTATGGGCTTAATGAACATTTCGGATATTTTTACACATGCTTTGCCTGTGGGCTGGAAGATAGTGCCCGCTCAGGTTTACAGCAGGCAGGCGATTTTTTGTTAAGGTATAAAAATGGCAGTTTGATTACGGTTAAGAGCACCCGGAAACAAAATAAACGGATCAAAGCCAACCTGAAAATTTTAGCACAACACCCTTATGTAAAACTGGAGGATGAAACCGACCAGGACGATGGCCTTCGGAAAGAATTTGCATTCAATTTTGGAGAATATTATTTTTTATCCGGAAAAGACATAAAAAAAACGAAAGCGCTTTTCGATACCTATTATCAGTTTCCGGATGCGAATAATGTATGGAAAGAATTTGTGCTGTTGCTTGAAGAGATCAGCCGCACAAATACTTTTTAACGCTACCGGTATTGCAAGGCAGGGATGAACCTGAATATGTTTTAAATGGGAGATTAACTGTTTACCGGGAATCCCGATTCCTTCCAGGCTTTAATGCCGCCATCGAGATGCGCCACATTTTGGAAGCCCATTTTTTTCAACGTTTGTACCGCCAGTGCCGATCTGCCGCCCGATGCACAATGTAAAATGATTCTTTTGGTTTTGTCTAATTCAGGTTTATGATAAGGTAATGAGGAGTCAGCATAAAATTCAAGCATTCCGCGTGGGGCGTGTACCGATCCTTCAATTTTTCCATCTCTTAAAAGTTCTTCCGATTCCCTAATGTCGATAAGAGAAACATTTCCATTTTCCAGTTCCTGTTTAACCTGGCTGGGATTTAGGTTTTCAATATCCTGTTTGGCTTCTTTTACCATTTCGGATGCAGATTTGTTTGTCATTTATCAGTTGTTTAAATTATTAAGGATTGAATTTCTTTACTGATTCGTTTTAAATGTTGGGCGTTCGGGTTTATTCTTTTATGAATACCGGTTCTTGTTTCTCGGGAATGTTCAGGCTATTGCTTAACCCGGGTATGTTTTTTTGCAGTGTTTTTAAGTCGGATCCATGGGTATCTACAAATGTCCAGTTTTTTCCATTATTGGCCGAGATGCCAATTAGCGCTGATTTTGCCATCATCCTTCCATTTGGAACCTTCATTTCAATATTTTGAATTAACGTGCATTGTAAAGTGTTCTTGAAATGAATAATTTTTTCGGGGTTTTCAACACTGCAATTAATAATCGATATCCCCTGCGATTCTAAGTTTGCTATGCTGCTTTTTAAAAGTTCAATCAGTTTTTCTTCACTGCCTGCCATTTTTTTGACGGGCGGATAGGTAAATTTTGCAAATGCGGTATAATCTTTAGCGAGCAGCAGCCTGGCCATTTCTGTTCCCTGTTTTCCGGCCGTACTTATGGATGCTGAATCGGCCTGATCAACCTGCGCAAACGAAAATAAAGCGACAAAACTTAAAAATAAGGTTAGTAAATATTTCATAAAGCTTTAAAAATGGGTCCGAACAAAGAACAATCATTATCAGCGTCGGGATGATTTATATTTTTAGTATGCGGAATTTTTCAAAAGATCAGATCAGTCTTTTTGCGCATGTATAAAGTTAGAGTTTCAGGTTGTATTCCTGAAATTCAAAATATATAATTCCTGATAATATGATTGAAAATGTATATTCGGTGCCTGAGCGGTACTCAGCTTAGCGGGAGGCATTGAAAAATCTGAGATTATTTTTAAAACAAATGGTATATATCCGTGTTCTGATCATAAAAGATATAAGATTTGTTTCCGTGTTAAAAAACCAGCGAACTTTTTAAAATGGTTACATCATCGTTTATCCGGCGCCTGTTTTTAAGGGTTATGAATAACGGGAAGTTGAAAGGGGAATTACCAACCCGGAACAAACACTTAAATTAAAATAATTCTCAATATTTAAGGTTTATATATTCAGAAATCTAACCTGTATCTGTTTCCACAGGCAGAAATTTAAAATAACCGGCTTTTACCGGGAAAATTGCTGCCTGTAAATTTGGATTTTCCTTTTTTAATAGTACTTTTATCGGCGAAATCTCAAGTGAACGGCCAATTCGTGAACGGCTGATTGCTACTTGCCTCATATCCTACCGAATTTCTACTCCCAATAAACCGAGGTCTTACCAAAATAGCTTCAAAATCTATTTTAAACCCCCGGATCATACTTATGAATTGCCGCTATAACCTTTAGTTATTGCCGCTATGACCTCTCGATGCCTACTTATCACAATCCTTGCAGGGATCATTATGGTTTCCTGCAGCCCGGTTTCTAAAGTTGCCTATTTTGAAAAGGTAAAAGATGCTACGTATAAATCGTCGCTTCCGGTTGTGGAAGCTCCGCTGCAGAAAAACGACATCCTTACCATCAACATAAGCAGCCTTAATGCAGAAGCTTCTGCAATATTTAATCCGCCTTCCAATAAAGTTGAAAGGCTGGCGGGCTCTTCCGGAGGCGATATGCTTGGCGGAGGTTACCTCATTGATACCGAAGGAAACATTCAAATTCCCATGTTGGGAACCATTGAAGCTGCCGGGCTTACCAAAACTGAGCTCAAAACAAAGATCACCGATATGATCAATGAGCGCAAGCTGTTGATCGATCCGGTGGTTGATATCAGGTACCTGAATTACGAAGTAACAATAATTGGAGAAGTGGCTAAACCCACTGTGATTACAGTACCCAGTGAAAAAATTTCGCTGGTGAAAGCGCTGGGTTTGGCAGGAGATCTTACCATTTATGGGAAAAGAGACAATATATTGCTGATCAGGGAAGAGGCAGGCCAGCGCCTGGTGCGTCACCTCAACATCAATTCGCCCGATTTTCTGAATTCGCCCTATTATTATCTCCAGCCTGATGATGTGGTTTACGTTGAGCCAAATAGGGCAAAGATTGCCAGCGCCAGCCGATCGCAGCAACTGGTACCCATAATATTAAGCAGCCTTTCGATCATTGTTGTAGTAATTACTGCATTGATTCGTTAAACCATGCAGAAACCACAGAGAAATATTAAAGCAAGAGAAAGGGAAGAGAACCTTAGCCAGCAGTTGGTATCGAAGTATATGCCATACTGGCCATTGTTCCTGCTCTTTGGAGCCTTAGCCGTGGGAGGTGCCTGGTTTTATATGCGCTACTATACCACTCCGCTTTACCAGGCTACTGCAAGGCTGATTATAAAGGATGAGAAGAAAGGCGATGAAAATTCGAAACTCACCGAGTCGCTCGATATGATCTCGTCTAAAAAAATTGTAGAGAATGAAATTGAAGTGATTCAATCGCGTACCCTGATGAATGAAGTGGTTAAAAAGCTTGCGCTTTATGCACCAATGTACGAAAAAGGGAAAGTGAAAACAGTATCAGCATATACGTTATCGCCTGTTACCATTGAGGTTGAGCATCCTGATTCTTTAACGGAATTCGGCAGGATCGATTATTCTTATAACCCGGCTTCTCAAACTGTGCTGCTGCAGGGTAAATACTCCTGCATACTTAACGAATACCTGAAAACACCTTTTGGCAACCTGAAATTTACACCCAACGTAAATTATTCGGGCCAGCCCACACAACCCGATAAGCAATTGTTTTTTAGCCTCATCAGGCCTACTACGGTTGCTTCCGATATGATTCAGGGGCTTGCCGTTGCAGCATCAAGCAAACTTTCTACCGTTGTGAATATGCAATACCGTGATGCCGATCCGAAAAGGGCTTCCGATGTGCTTAATTCCATCATTCAGGGTTACGAACAACATGCTATTCTCGATAAAAACATCCTGGCCCGAAATACCCTTGCATTTGTAGATGAAAGGCTGAACCTGGTTTCTAAAGACCTCGAAGGAATTGAAGCCAAACTGCAACAATATAAATCGGGCAGAAGCGCGGTTGATATTAGCACCCAGGGGCAACTCTACCTGCAAAGCGTAAGTGCAAACGATCAAAAACTTGGTGAAACCAACCTCCAGCTTTCGGTGCTGGATCAGGTTGACAGGTTTATAAACAGCAACGATAAATCGGGCGTAATGCCTTCCACTTTTGGGGTAAACGATCCTACGCTTTCGGGTATGCTTGAGCGTTTGCATAATTCCGAACTGGAATACACCAAACTAAAAGCCACAGTTGGTGAAAACAATCCCAAACTGATTGAACTCAGAAACCAGATAGCTCAAATGGGGCCGGCCATTAAACAAAATATTGAAAGCCAGCGGAAAAGCCTGATTGCTGCAAAAGAAAGCCTGCAATCCACCAACAGCGGATACAGTTCCATGTTAAGTTCTGTTCCGCAGAAAGAAAGAGAATTGCTCGATATAAGCAGGGAACACAATATTAAAAGCAATATTTACTCATTCCTCCTGCAGAAAAAAGAAGAAACTTCATTATCCCTTGCCTCTGCGGTTTCAAACAGCCGGGTGGTGGATGACGCACTTACCGAAAAAGACCCCGTAAGCCCTAACAAAAAACTGATGTATGTGATTGCCCTTTTTGCAGGTATGGGCATTTGCTTCCTGTTTATCACCATCAGGGAATCGTTTACCGGAAAAATTCTTTATCGCAAAGAAATTGAGAAACTCACTTCAATACCGGTAATTGCAGAAATTGCTTTTGAAAAAACGAAGGATCCGATTGTGGTTAAACAGGGGAAACGCAGTTTTGTTATTGAAGAATTCAGGAAACTCCGTACCTCGTTATCCTTTTTGGGAATTGGCCAAAACAACCGGAAAGTGCTGGTAACTTCAAGCATATCGGGCGAAGGAAAAAGTTTTGTAGCCGCAAATCTTGCCATTAGTATTGCACTAACCGGTAAAAAAGTTGTGCTGGTTGATCTTGATCTGAATGTACCCACCCAATCGAAAATACTTGGGGTAGATTATGAATTTGGCATCAGCGATTATTTGAAAGGAAAAAAGTATCCCGAAGAAATCATCAAAAAGATTCCTGGATATGATGATTTGTTTTTCATTGCCTCCGGCAGCCTTCAGGAAAACCCTTCGGAATTGCTGCTGAATGGAAAGGTGAACGAACTGATCGAATACCTTGATAACAGTTTCGACATGGTGATTATTGATACTTCACCCGTTGTGCTGATTACCGATGCGTATATTTTGTCAGAAATGTGCGATGCAACCCTTTATGTGATGCGCCATAATTATACCCCGAGAATGGTGGTGAAAAGGATAGATGAAAACCTGGAAATAAACCCGATAAATAATCCCGCAATTGTATTCAATGCTGTAAAAGGAAGAGGAATTTTCCGGAACAACTATGGATATGGTTATAACTATGTTTATGGCGATCGTAAATATGGATACGGGAAAACTGCAAAATCTTAATACCTAAACAAACCAATACCAATTATAATCAACTACCAATGAAAAACAACATTATCTCATATCAGCTTTGTTGTGATTGAGATAGGCGAAGCCTTACCGGCTCCGGCCCCACCCATCCTAGTTAAACTGCAAAATTTTCATTTTAAAGAAAAAAATTATGCAGAAGAATTGGTACGCGGTTTACACTAAACCTCAAAACGAAAAAAAAGTTGCTGTATCGTTCAGCAAAAAAAAGATGGAAACCTTTTGCCCAATGGGCGCTGAAGAAACCATGTCGTTCTTTGGCATTAAAAAAGTGCAAAAGCCTCTTTTCCCATCGTATGTATTTGTACAGGCAGGCAGCGATGAAATTCAACAAATTCGCAATACCGATGGTGTGGTAAACGTGCTACACTGGCTGGGGAAGCCCGCCATCATACATGCCGATGAAATTGAAGCCATGAAAGGATTCATTGCCGATCATCCAAACGTGGAACTGGAAAAAATTAGCGTTGATCCGATGGGCGTATCCCGGCACAGCGTAAACTCATCTTATGCCATCGAAGGGAAAATGGTAACCATCAAAAACAACACCCTGAAAGTGAGCCTGCCCTCGCTGGGTTTTAATATGATTGCAAAAGTAGAAGATGAAAGTCTGTTTGGAAGGGAATCAATCATTCAAAGCAATACCTTTGCACATTCATGATGAAACTCACCGATAAGATTTTTGTTGCCGGCCATAACGGCCTTGTTGGTTCTGCCATTGTAAGGGCACTTAACGCTGCCGGGTATCGTAATCTTGTTCTGCGCCGTTCAAAAGAACTTGACCTGAGAAACCAGGCGGCAACCCGAGAATTTTTTAAAACTGAAAAACCAAAATATGTTTTTCTGGCGGCGGCAAAGGTTGGCGGAATTGTTGCCAATAATACTTACCGTGCCGATTTTATTTATGATAACCTGATGATTGTAACCAATGTGGTTAAAGCCGCACACGATCATCAAACCGAAAAACTCCTTTTCCTTGGCAGCTCTTGTATTTATCCTAAACTGGCTCCCCAGCCGTTAAAGGAAGAATCGCTGCTTACCGGCCCGCTCGAATTTACAAACGAACCCTATGCCATCGCAAAGATTGCCGGAATAAAACTTTGCGAAAGCTATTACGACCAATACGGTGCTAATTTCATCAGCGCAATGCCTACCAATTTGTATGGCCTGAATGATAATTACCACCCGGAGAACAGTCATGTATTACCCGCTTTGATCCGAAAATTCCATGAGGCCAGAGAAAATGGCAGAAACCAGGTTGTTATTTGGGGTTCGGGCAATCCACGCCGCGAATTTCTTTTTGCCGACGACCTTGCCGAAGCTTGTTTATTCCTGATGAACAACTACAACGGCAGGGAATTCGTAAACATCGGCGTTGGCAACGACATTACCATCAGAGAACTTGCTGAATTAATTGCAGAAGTCATCGGGTTTGATGGTGAATTGAAATTTGATACATCAAAACCCGACGGCACGCCCCGCAAACTGATGGATGTATCAAAAATGCATGCAATGGGCTGGAAACATAAAACCAGCCTTATAGATGGAATTAAAATTGCTTACCAGGATTTTTTAAAAAAAGAAGGATTGCTTCAACCACAATAAAAGAAGAAATCCATCCGAAAATAGTTATGAAGACTGCTTTAATTACCGGCATCACTGGCCAGGATGGCGCTTACCTCGCCGAATTATTGTTAGCTAAGGGATACATGGTTCACGGAATTAAAAGAAGATCGTCCCTTATCAACACCGATCGCATCGATCATCTCTACATGGATCGCCATGAAGGGAAATCGCGGTTAAAACTGCATTATGGCGATATGACCGACAGCACCAACCTGATCCGGATCATTCAGGAAACCCGGCCCGATGAAATTTATAACCTCGCGGCCATGAGCCACGTTAAAGTAAGTTTCGATACTCCGGAATACACGGCCAATGCCGATGGCGTTGGAGCTTTGCGGTTAATGGAAGCCATCCGTATTTTGGGTTTGGAAAAGAAGACAAAAATTTACCAGGCTTCCACCTCAGAGCTGTATGGCCTTGTTCAGGCAGTACCGCAAAGTGAAACAACTCCTTTTTATCCGCGCAGCCCTTATGCCGTTGCCAAATTATATGCTTACTGGATTGTGGTTAATTACCGCGAAGCCTACAACATGTATGCCTGCAACGGGATTCTTTTTAACCACGAAAGCCCGCTTAGGGGCGAAACTTTTGTTACCCGGAAAATTACCCGGGCAGTTGCAGCCATTGCACTGGGCAGCCAGGATACCCTGTTTTTGGGAAACCTGAATGCCGAACGCGACTGGGGCCACGCAAAAGATTATGTAGAAGCCATGTGGCTGATCCTTCAACAGGATAAGCCTGAAGATTTTGTAATTGCCACCGGGGTAACCACCCGTGTGAGGGAGTTTGTAAAGATGGCTTTTTCGGAAGTGGGCATCAGCCTCCAGTTTGAAGGAGAAGGCATAAACGAAAAGGGAAAAGTGGTTTCCTGCGCAAACCCTGCATACCAGCTACCGGTAGGGAAAGTTGTGGTTGCCGTAGATCCGGATTATTTCAGGCCTACTGAGGTTGACCTCCTGATTGGAGATGCCACAAAGGCAAAAACAAAACTCGGTTGGAAACCCAAATACGATTTGCCTGCTTTGGTTAAAGAAATGGTGGAAAGCGACCTGGAAATTACCCGGATGAGCGCCGAAAAAAATTTTGTGTCTAAATAATTTTATAACCCTAAAAACCGTTTTTCCCGGAAAGAATCCGGATGGAGGTACAAAGAGGGATAATGAAAAATAAGGTTATTGAAAGGTTGTCCTTTTTTGGTAATATGCTGAACAGGGGACATAGCCGAACTGTAAAGGCCAGGAAAAACATCCTGGCTTCGTTTGTGATAAGAGGGTGTAATATCGCCATCAGCCTGATCCTTGTTCCGCTTACCATCCATTACATCAATCCGGGCCAGTACGGAATATGGCTCACCCTGAGTTCTATTATCGGATGGCTCAGCTTTTTTGATATTGGTTTTGGAAATGGATTGAAAAATAAGTTTGCCGAAGCACTGGCTACCGGCAACCTCGAGCTTGCCCGGATCTATCTCAGCACCACTTATGCCATCCTTGCCATCATTATGGGAATGGTATTGCTGTTGTTTAATGTGGTGAATCCGTTTTTAAACTGGTCGGTAATTTTAAACGCCCCTCCCGAAATGGCTTCCCAGCTTAGCACCCTTGCCCTGCTGGTATTTAGTTTTTTCTGTATCCAGTTTGTGCTTCAGCTCATCACCACCATTATTACGGCTAATCAGCAACCGGCAAAAGCTTCTTTCTTTAATTTATTAGGCAGTGTTATTTCATTGGGGGTTATTATTATCCTTACCAAAACCACCAGCGGAAACATTGTTTACCTGGGCCTTGTACTTGGTTTGGCTCCCGTAGTGGTATTGCTGGCAGCCAGCATCTGGTTTTACAATGGAGAGTACCGGCAATATGCACCATCATTTAAGCATGTGCATTTTTCTTATGCCAGAAACCTGATGAGCCTGGGGATAAAATTTTTCTTTATTCAAATTGCAGCAATTATTTTATACGAAACGAGTAATTTGATTATTGCCCAGTTATATGGCCCTGCACAGGTAACGTCGTATAATGTAGCGTATAAATATTTTGGGGTGATACCGATGGTGATGGGTATTATTATGACCCCCTTCTGGAGCGCATTTACAGAGGCATGGGTGAAAAAAGATTTACCCTGGATTAAAGGAACGGTGAAAAAACTAACCCGTTTATGGTTGCTGCTTTCCGTGCTGGCAGTCATTATGCTGCTGCTGGCCGCCTGGGTGTACCGGTTATGGGTAGGCGAAGAAGTGATGGTTCCTTTTACCGTTTCTGTTACCATTGCCGCTTATGTGATTATAAACGGATGGAACAGTATTTACAGCCAGTTTCTGAATGGTGTGGGAAAAGTAAAATTACAGTTATACCTTGCCGTTATAGGAAGCATCATTAACATTCCCCTTGCCATTTTCCTGGGTAAAACGCTGGGCATTTACGGGGTGGTGCTGTCCACAACCATTATTAGCATCGTAAGCGCTGTGGTAACTCCTTTGCAATACCGTAAACTTGTTTTAAACAGGGCAACGGGAATCTGGAATAAATAACCATCATGCAAAATAAATTAGAAAGGTTAAACTGGGATTCAGACTTTTTTGGTTATGCCATTGGACGCATTCGTGCGGATAGCCTGAATACGGATCAGTTAAATGGGCTTATATATGAAGCGAAAGCAGCGGGATACAGGCTGGTCTATTTATTTGTAAACCCGGGGGATGATGTATCAAATCACGCTGCATTGGAATGTAAGGCCAGCCTGGCCGATCAGAAAGTAACCTTTCGCACCGATGTATTAAAGCAGCAGGATGTTTTTGAGGATGAACACATTATTGATTATGCTTCCGAAACCCCAACGGAGAAATTAGTTGAGCTTTCGCTTCAAAGCGGTATTTATTCAAGATATAAAACCGACCCGAATTTTATACACAACGAATTTGAGAAACTATACCTCGCCTGGATCGAAAATTCGGTTATCAAAAAAATTGCCAGCCATACCTTAGTGTATATGGAAGCCGGAAATGAACTTGGGGTAGTAACGGCAAAAGTAACCCCCCAACTGGCGCAAATCGGTATCATAGCAGTGGATGAACACACCCGTGGGAAATCCATCGGTAGTAAATTAATGAAACATTTAATGGCTATGCTAAAACAAAAAGACATTCCATTATTGGAGGTAGCTACCCAACTCAACAACACGAATGCCTGCAATTTCTATAAGAAACTGGGCTTTCATGCGCATACAACTGAAAACATTTATCACATCTGGCTGTAACTAAAATGAACAGCAATAAGAAAATACCTCTGCAGGCTTTAACGCCCTCACCTAACCATCGTTTTCCCATTTTTCATTTTATTAATTTTATGATTGCCGGAGAAAAAGGAAGATGAACATATTAATGATATTTAGAAATAACCCGCTGGAAACTTCCGGCGCTGTTACCCTTGATCTGTTTAATGATTTCAGGGCGCATGGCCATCATGTATGCCTGCTGGTAAACAAATATCATCCTGCTTATCCCGAAGGGGTAATTAGCATGGAATCTAAATATGCCCATTGGAAGGAACGGATACTGAATAAATTAAAAAGAATGTTGGGCATGGAAAAGCGGCTTGTTTCCAACCCCAAATATCATTTTCATGAAGCCGATGAATCGCGAATGTTTTACCCCACTTCTTCAATTTTGAAAAAGGCGGGAATGAAACCTGATGCGGTGGTGATCCTGTTTGCAAAAAATTTTGTGAACGCAAAAAACATCCGCGAAATATACGAACGTACCCATGCGCCGGTTTACTGGCTGATGTACGATACTTCTCCGCTAACAGGAGGTTGTCATTATTCATGGGATTGTACCGGCTACCAAAAACTATGCGGTTCCTGCCCGGGTCTTTATTCAACCAACCCCAACGATATTACCCATAAGAATATGCTTTTAAAGCAAAAGCATATCAACCCCATCAATATCAGTTTAATCATCGCTTCGAAATGGCAGGAACTGCAGGCTGAAAAAAGCAGCCTGTTTAAGGATAAAAAAGTGCATAAGATTTTTATATCCATAAACCCTGATGTTTTTTACCCGATGCCGTTTAGCGAATGCCGCCCACCGTTGAATATTCCGGTTGATAAAAAAGTGATTTTTTTTGGAGCCTATTTTTTAAACCACGAGCGAAAGGGGATGCAATACCTGTTGGATGCGCTCAATATACTTCATGGCAGGCTCAAAGCGCAACCCCGGCTTTATTCGAATGTACTGCTGCTGATTGCCGGACTGGAAACCGATTTAATTAAGCCCATGTTGCCCTTTCCATTTATTGATTTGGGAATGTTGAACAACAGTACCGGTGTGGCTGCTGCTTACCGCGCTGCCGATGTGTTTGTTTGCCCGTCAATTGAAGACGCAGGCCCCAGTATGGTAAACCAGAGCATCATGAGTGGAACCCCCGTTGTGGCGTTTAACCAGGGTGTGGCCATGGATATTGTGATACCGGGAAAAACAGGATACCTGGCCAGCATGAAGGATGCTTCCAGCCTGGCGGAGGGCTTGTATCGGATCCTGATGCTTGACACCGAAGACCATCAGGAAATGAAAAATAATTGCCGGGAGCTTGGAATGGAGTTGCTGAACCCGCAAAAAAATACGGGAAAATGGTTAGAAATTTTAGAAAATAACAAAGGCTGAATTGGCGTTTTAACTCAATAATAAAAAACTGTACATTACAGATATAAAGCTATGATCAACTTTAATAAACCCTACCTCACCGGAAAGGAGATGCATTATATGTACCAGGCGGTATATTCAGGAAAAATCTCCGGAAACGGGTTATTTACCAAAAAATGTCAGGCTTTCCTGGAACAAAAATTTGGATTTAAAAAAACACTGCTCACCACTTCATGTACCGATGCACTGGAAATGTGCGCCATTTTGTGCAACATAAAACCTGGCGATGAAGTGATAGTTCCTTCCTACACCTTCGTTTCCACCGCACTTGCGTTTACGCGCCAGGGTGCAAAAATTGTTTTTGCCGACAGCAACGATAAGAATCCCAATCTTGATGCGGATAAAATTGAAGCGCTCATTACGCCAAATACCAAAGTGATTGTGCCTGTTCATTATGCCGGCATTGCCTGCGATATGGATAAGATTATGGCCATTGCCCAAAAGTATAACCTGCTGGTGGTGGAAGATGCCGCACAGGCAATTGATTCGTATTATAAAGGAAAACCCCTGGGCACCATCGGTCATTTATCCGCTTTCTCTTTTCACGAAACCAAAAACATTAATTCGGGCGAGGGGGGTATGCTTGGGATAAATGATGAACAATTTATTTTAAGAGCTGAAATCATCTGGGAGAAGGGAACCAACAGAAACCAGTTTTTCCGGGGCGAAATAGATAAGTACGGATGGATTGATACCGGGTCGTCATTCCTGCCTTCCGAAATTATTTCGGCCTACCTCTATGCCCAGCTTGAAAACATGGACGACATTCAAACCCGGCGAAAAAAAATCTGGAACAGGTACAACGATGAACTAAAGGACTGGTGTGCAAAACACAGCATCATCATGCCATTTATACCCGATTATGCCACTAATTGCGCCCACATGTTTTACCTTGTGTTTAACAACCTGAACCAGCGTTCAGCCTTTATCGCATTTTTGAAAGAACAGGGCATATCATCGGTATTTCATTACCTGAGCCTGCATCAAAGCCCTTATTTTAAAAATAAATATGCGGGCGCCGAATTACCCAATACCGAACATTATACCAATTGCCTGGTAAGGCTTCCATTATATTATGAATTGTCGGAAGCGGATATGGATAAGATCATCGGCACTATAAAATCTTTCAATCCGTAAATGAATAAATTCAATCAGAATTTTTTCCAGGTACTATATCCGTTTTTCCCGTTATGGGCATGGGTATGCCTGCAGTTCCTTCATTTCCCGGTAGAAAAAATCCTGGTATTCATGCTGCTCCCTTCAGCATTTTATGTTATTTGGACAATGCGTGTTCGCTTTCCCGCATATTTATTCTTCTTTTCACTCTTTACCCTTTTTCATTTGTGGACGGTGTATTACAACGACCTGCTGCCCACAAATACCAATTGGACCTTTTATATTTTTTCAGATTATAATGTGCTGGCCTTTGTATTATTCTTTGTATTGGAAAATACCAATTTTGATGATGAGTTCATCATTCGGATGAATAAGTTCACCTTTTATATCCTGATGTTGTCGCTATTGGTAAGCATCATACAAATAAAAAACTCAATGTTCTTTTTTAATATGGAGGGAGGCGCCGATGATTGGGATTCCATATATTTTGAAGATCAGCGAAATGCTTCCATTTACAGTTGGGTAAGTTTGAATTCGGTGGGCGTAACTTTTCCCTTTTTATTAGCCATCATGCTTAGTGTATATCAAATCCGGTCAAAGGAATTCCCGTTTATTTCTTTTAGCGGGATTGTGGTTTCTTTCCTAACCCGCGCGCGGTATGTAATGATATCCTCCATCATTGCTTTCTCACAATTATTCATCGGCAAACGCATACGCGCAACTTCAAAATTCTCACTCATCATTGGTTTTATTGCAGGCCTTTTGCTGCTGATTGGCGCAGCACAAATGGCAGGGTTTGATATACAAAAAGTGATCGACGACCGGATTCTGGAAAAGGATAGCGATATGGGATCCGCTAAAGCCAGGATTCTGTCTTATGAAGTTTTTCTCAAAAAATTTCCGGAGCATCCATACATTGGCGTTGGGCCCAAAACCCGCGATGATGTGGTTGACCTCCTGGGTGGCGAAGCACCCATTATACATGTGGGTTACCTGAGTTACCTCTATTATTATGGAGCGCTGGGCGCCGCTTTACTGTTTATTTGCCTGATTCTTTTATTATACGATTCGTGGAAAGTGGGGAGATTATATGGCTTCTGGGGCGCATTTTACGGGTTTACCGGTTTTGTGCTGGCGAATGCCACTTTTGTTTATTTCAATATGAGTGAAATGGGGATTGTGATGGGCCTTATTTATATGAGATACTATAAACTGAGGCATGAGCGTTTATACGAGTTGGAATCGGAAAATTCCGATCCCGGAGAAGAGGGTTTTAACGGAGCGGACATAAAACCTATCGGTGTTGCTTAAAGATTAAAGAAGAAATTTTTACAAAGCGTTGAGTAGAAAATATCATATCATTTACCTCGGTTGTTCGGGCTTTCCGTATGGAATGGCCGAAGTGCAAAAGATGACCCTCATTTCTAAATCCCTTGTTCATGCCGGTCATCAGGTAAACATCATCAGCAACTGGACGATGTTTAAGGAAAAAGACCACCCGGGGTTTAAAACAGAGGGATTGGTTGATGGAATTCACTATAAATATACCACCAAATCGCCCTACCGGGTTGAGGGAAAATTTGCCGGTAAATTACAACGCTTGCAGGGCTTAATCAGAGAATTTTTTTACTTGTGGAAACTGCGCAAAAGAGGGGAACTGGATTTTGCCATACTTTCTACGCACAGCATCAAAATACTTTCTTATTATGTATTGGTTTCAAAACTGTTCAGATTTAAAACCATTTTGAATTATGTTGAGTTTTATTCGGGGATAAAGAAAAAGAGTTCAAAATGGTCGCTTACCATAAATGATTTTTTATTTGATAAATATGCGCCGCGACTGGTTGACGGAAATTTTCCGATCAGCGAATTTTTAATTAATCATTTGCATGAGGTGGCGCCTTCCGGGAAATATTTAAAAATTCCCATACTTACCGATTATGGAAAATACAATGGCATCGAAAACCATCAGAAACATACTTATTTTCTATTTTGCGGAGCAGCCATTTATATTAAAGTGGTGGAATTTATCATAAATGCATATTCAGCGCTTGATGATCCGAAAATACCGCTGCATTTGGTAATAAACGGCAATGAAGAAAAAATATCAAGAATTAAATCTTTCATTAGCCGGTCGAAATACCCGGAGCGAATAATGCTCTTTTCCAAACTGTCGGAAAAAGAATTGTTTAATCAATATAAAAGTGCAGCTGCCCTGCTGATCCCTTTAAAGCCCGACATACAGGACAGCGCCCGCTTTCCGCATAAAATCGGAGAATACCTTGCTTCGGGGAATCCGGTGATCTCAACAAATTTCGGAGAAGTGAAATTTTATTTTTCCCATCATCAGAATATGCTGATCGCCGATCATTTCGATATTCAGGAATATGCCGGGCAAATGCAGTTTGTGTTAGATCATCCCGAAAAAGCCAGGCAAATAGGAAAAGCAGGGTATGATTTTGGAAAAGCACATTTTGATTACCTGTTGTATGGAGAATTGATTAGTTCTTTTCTCAACCAGTTAATCTGATTGCCGGGATTCACTTTTTGCAAACCTCTCAATGCTTGTGTAGCCATGTGTGGAATTACAGTAAAAATATTTTTAAACCGCGAACGAAATTTTAACATACCGGAACTCCGGGCGATGGCCGGCCCCATTGCAAATCGTGGCCCAGGTGATGAAGGTTTTTATAACGAAGTTGATCCTGGCTTAGGGTTCAGGCGCAAAAGCACAATTAATTTAAGCCAAGGCCATCAACCCATTTCAAAAAAAAGCTGGAAGATTATGGTAGCTGCTCTTTTTTGAAGAATGGCTAAAACACAATGTGTGCTAATGAAGATATTGTTTTTTATAGATCGGATGACTGCGGGCGGCAAAGAAAGACGCCTCACCGAATTGATGAAGATGTTGCATAAATCAGGAAGTGCAGATTTTCAATTAGCGGTAATGGATCGGGAAATCCATTATAAGGAAGTGCCTGAGCTTGGAATCCACGTGCATTATCTCATCCGAAAAACAAAAAAAGACCTTTCCATATTTAAACAGTTTTATGCTCTTTGTAAATCGTATAAGCCGGATATTGTGCATTGCTGGGATAGTATGACGGCGGTTTATACTTTCCCCGCATGGAAATTGCTGCACTTTAAGCTGGTAAACGGGATGGTGGTAGATACCCCCGCCAGCCAAAGTTTACTGAACAGGCATTATGCCAGGGCAAGGCTTACTATTCCCATTGCCGATATGGTAATTGGGAACTCACGGGCAGGGCTAAATGCTTATGGCGCAAAACCGGCCAAATCGATGTGCATATATAATGGCATGGATCTGGATCGGTTTAATAATCTTCCCGGTGCCGAAGAATTAAAGTTGGAACTGTTTAAAGAAAATATTCCGGATGTGTTTGTGGTTGGGATGGTAGCTGCCTTTGAAAACAGGAAAGATTACAGTACCCTGATAAAAGCGGCTATTCCCTTAGTTTTAAAATATCCGAACATCCGGTTTGTACTGGTAGGCGGAGGTGCTAACCTGGCAGGAATAAAAAATATGGTTCCGGATAACCAAATGAAAAATTTTTTGTTTACCGGGAAGAGAAACGATGTGGAGAAACTCATTAATGTATTTGATATTGGAGTGTTGCTCACCAACTCTGCCGTGCACGGCGAAGGGATATCAAACTCAATAATTGAGTATATGGCGCTTTCCAAACCCGTTATTGCTACTACCGGCGGAGGTACAAACGAAGTGGTTATTGATGGCGAAAACGGGTTTCTGATCAATGCAAATGATGCGGAAAAATTAAAAGAGAAAATTATGCTGCTAATGGAAAACCCGGAGCTGAGAAATAAAATGGGGGCGGGCGGCAGAAAAATGGTTGAAGAAAAATTTGAAATATCGAAGATGACCAAACAATATTTACAAATGTACCAGGCATTGCTGGGGCAAAAAGAAAACGCATGAACATTTTAATAACAGGCGCTGCCGGGTTTATCGGCTCACATATTTGTGAACACTTCATCAAAAAGGGCAACCGGGTTATCGGCGTGGATAATTATGATGATTTTTATCCTTCCGGCTTTAAGGATTTAAACCTATCGGGCATCATTTCGAATCCCGCCTTTCAGTTTTATAAAGCGGATATACGGGATGAACAATCCTTAACCGGAATTTTCAACAAAGAAAAGATTGACCTGGTAATTCACCTTGCTGCAAAAGCAGGCGTTCGTCCTTCTATTGAACACATTACCACCTACTACGATGTAAATGTAAACGGCAGTATTGTACTGATGGAAACCATGCGAAAATTTGATGTAAAGAAAATGCTTTTTGCATCCTCTTCTTCGGTTTATGGTAATAATCCCAAAGTTCCGTTTTCAGAAACCGACAGGGTAGATGATCCCATTTCGCCGTATGCTTCCACTAAAAAGAGCGGTGAATTGCTTTGCCATGTTTACACCCACCTGTACGGATTCCATATTACCTGTTTGCGGTTCTTTACTGTTTTCGGCCCACGGCAACGCCCCGATCTGGCCATACATAAATTCACCCGGCTTATCGACCAGGGAAAACCCATCCCCTTTTTTGGTGATGGCAATACTGCCAGAGATTATACCTATATTGATGATATCGTGAATGGGATCAGTTGTGCTGCTGAAAAAATTTCTGGATACCATATATATAACCTTGGTGAATCCAGAACCATTACCCTCAAACAACTGGTGGCAACTATTGAAAGGCTGGTAGGGAAAGAGGCCATTCTGAACAGGCTCCCCATGCAGCAGGGAGATGTGAACATCACCTTTTCCGATATCAGTAAGGCTAAAGCAGAGATAGGATACCAGCCCACATTTGATCTCGAAACAGGCCTCAGCAATTTCGTAAACTGGTACCAGGCCCATAAGGCTCAACTCTATAAATAATTTGTAAAGCATGCAACCAGCCAGATTGCGGATATTGATTATATCACACGAACTATCGCCTGTTCAGGGGTCGGAGTGCGCCATTGGCTGGAATATGGTTATCCGCCTTGCCCGTTATCATAACCTTACGGTAATGTATGCCAGCGGAAGTCAGGCAAAACCCGGAAGCTACCGGGAAGCCATAAACGTTTTTGAAAAGGAACATGGAAAAATTAAGGGCATTGAATTTGTGGCTGTAGATCAGCCAGAGAAAACATTGAACCTTGCCAGGTATAACAAGAGGTTTTCTCGCCTGGGCCCCACCGGCCTTCCGGTATTGTATTTTTTAGGGTACCGTTATTGGGAACAGGAAGCATACCGGGTTGCTAAAAATCTCCATAAAGAAAACCCTTTTGATGCTGTTTACCACCTTACCCAGATTGCTTTTCGTGAACCCGGATATTGCTGGAAACTGGGGATCCCTTTCTTCTGGGGGCCTACCGGCGGAATTGGCCCGCTCCCCAAAGCATTTTATTCTTTGCTTAGCGGCCGTGCGGCATTAATAGAACGGTTAAGGGCTTTTTCTAACAGCCGGATATTTAAATATTCACACAGGATCATAAACGCCAATAAGCTGGCATCGGTTATTTACACTTATTCTGTTGAAGATAAATTGTTGTTTGAAAAACGGGCAACCGGAAAGCTTAAACTGATGCTTGATGTGGGTACACAGCAGCATACAAACATCAGCTTTTCGCCAAAGGAAAACAGAGAAATTCTGAGAGGCATCTGGTGTGGGCATCTCATTGAAAGAAAGGCTCCGCAAATTCTTATTAAAGCACTTGCCGCTTCAGACGTTACCCGAAACCGGATCAGGTTTTCCATTGTTGGCGATGGCGCCCTTGCAGAAGAAATGAAAGGGCTTGCACAATCGCTCCGGCTTGAAAATATTGACTGGATTCCAAATGTGAACCGGGAAACTGTTTTTAAGCTGATGAGTGAGGCCGATCTGTTTGTGCATACAAGCCTTCGCGAAGCAACTTCCAGTGTTATCCCCGAAGCATTATCCACCGGGCTTCCCGTAATTTGCCATGATGCAAATGGAATGAGCTTAGCCATTAACAATACCTGCGGAATAAAAATTCCCTTAATAAATCCGGAAACCAGCATTAACGGATTTCATGCAGCGATAGAAAAACTCATCTTAGATCCGCAACTGCTGAACCGGTTGCAGAAGGGGGCATGGGATCGGGCAATGGAAATTAGTTGGGATAATATGGCGTTAACCATCGCAAATGATTTTACAGAAGCAGTAAGCAAACAAAAATAATGAACGGCAAAAAAGTATTAATGGTTACATGGGCATGGTACCCTTCGGGGGGCGACTGGACCTATGTGGATAATGTTCGCCGGTTATACGAAAGCCAGGGGTACCAGGTTATTCCATTCAGTACGCAAAACGAAAAGAATGTAGCGGTAGAAGGGCCAGCCTATTTTATAGATGCGCCCGATTATAAGGCATTAAACAAAAATAAAAACCTGGCCAATTCCATAAAAGCGGTTACAAACTCCATCGTTTCAAAAAATGCATTGCGTGCCATCGATCAGGTTTTAGCAGAACATGAAATAAGCATTGCACATCTTCATAATATTCACCACTATATTACTCCGGCCATCATCAGCAAATTAAAGAAGGCAGGAGTAAAAATTCTTTGGTCGCTCCACGATTATCAGATCATTTGCCCGGTAAACACTTTTATTTCGCATGGCAAAATATGCGAACGTTGTATAACTGGTAAATTTTATCATTGTACAACGCATACCTGTAAACGCGATTCGGTTGCGGTTAGTTTCCTGGCAAGTATAGAAGCGTATTATTACCATACTCGGGGTACTTATAATCAGGTTGATGCCTACCTGTGCCCCTCGGCATTTTTGCGAAGCAAATTTTTGCAGGCGGGGTTCGATGAGGCCAAACTCTTCGTTTCCAACCTTTGTTACGATATAAATTTTGTAGATAATTTTATTCAGGAGAATAAATCGCGCAATGTTTCGTTTAGTAATTCTACGAAGGGGAACAACTATATTTTATATGTTGGGAGGCTGGAAGATGTAAAAGGAATCAGAACACTGATAAGTGCAGTAGAAGGTACACCGATAACCCTTAAGATAGCCGGAGCAGGCGGAGCAGAAGATGAATTCAGGAAATTGGTAAGGGACAAAAACCTGACCAATATCGAGTTCCTGGGTTTTCAGGATAAGGCTTCTGTGTTTGAGTTAACGATGAATGCCAAATTTGTAGTGGTGCCATCGGAGTGGTACGAGAATTTTCCCTTCTCGGTTATTGAAAGCTTTTTGTTTTCGAAACCTGTAGTTGGTTCCCGGATAGGAGGAATTCCCGAACTGGTGAAACATGAACAGACCGGGTTGCTTTTTGAAGCTGGTAACATTTCGGAACTTCGTGTAAACCTGCTGAGACTTTGGAACGATGATGCAGCAATTGAGCGCTGGGGAAAAAATGCAAGAAGCCTTGTTTACGAAATCGTAAATTTTGATTCTCACTGGCAAAAATTGCAATTGGTTTTAAACAGTATTAAATCAACAGAATAATAAAAATTGTGATGGCTACGAAAAAGAAAATTTATATGGCTGGAGCAGGTGGAATGCTTGGAGAAGCATTTTACCGCGTTTTTAAAGACGATTTTGAAATTAAATGTACCGATAAGGATGTAAATACCGAATGGCTGAGTTTTCTGGATTTCCGCGATGTTGAAAAATATAAAAAGGAAGTTCGGGATTTTAAGCCAGATTATCTTTTTCATCTTGGCGCTTATACCGATCTGGAATTTTGCGAAGAACATGCCGATGATACATACACAACCAATACCCTTGCTGTTGAAAATGCAGTTTATTTAGCTAATGAATTAAATATTCCACTGCTGTACATCAGCACCGCCGGGATATTTGACGGGGCAAAAGAATTTTACGATGACTGGGATCAGCCCAATCCCCTTGGCGTTTATGCACGATCTAAATACATGGGCGAAAGATTTGTATGCGAAAATGCGAATCGCTTCCTGGTTTGCCGTGCAGGCTGGATGATGGGCGGCGGATTTCATAAAGACAAAAAATTTATTAATAAACTGGTAAAGCAGCTTGTTGCCGGCAAAAAAGAATTGTTCATCGTAAATGATAAAGATGGCACGCCTACGTTTACCGTAGATTTTGCCAAAAATGTGAAACTGCTTCTCGAAAAAGAATATTGGGGGTTGTACAACCTGGTTTGTAAAGGCCAAACCAGCCGCCTCGAAGTGGCGGAAGAACTGCTAAATCTGCTCGGGTTAAACAACGCTGTAAAACTTACTGAAGTGTCGTCAGATTATTTTGCGAAAGAATATTTTGCAGAACGGCCGCCTTGTGAAAGACTTATAAACAGGAAACTTGAATTGCGCGGAATCAATATCATGCGCGATTGGAAAGTGGCGCTAAAAGATTACCTCGATATGTATTACCAGGACGTTATAAATGAAAATTTTAAACAGGTAAAATAAACCACTTAATCCCTCTCATGAGAATTGCTGCATTTGGTTTTCGGTCGCTGCCTTCTACCAACGGAAGCGCCGGTGCCGATAAATTTGTGGAGGAACTCTTGCCCCGCCTGGTTTCCAGGGGGCATCAGGTGCTTGCCTATAACCGAAAATATAAAGATGCGTTTGTGCCCGTTACCACATATAAGGGCGTAAACATCAAAACATTTTCCACCGTACAAAAGAAAGGTTTCGATACCCTGGTTCATTCTTTTAAATGTACCTGCGACATCATATTTCATAACCGTGCCGATGTTGTGCATATCCAGAATGGCGGGAACAGCATCTGGGCATTGCCACTCCGCCTTTTTGGAAAAAAAGTTTTTGTGAGCCAGGACGGGGTTGACTGGAAGCGGGATAAATGGCCCTGGTACGGAAAAATTTATCTGCGGCTTTCTGCATTTATTTCGGCAAGAATTCCCAATATGGTGATCTTCGATAACGTTCTTGCCCGCTCTTATTTCGAAAAAAAATTCAGGAAAAAATTTGAATTTATTCCCTTTGGCAGCGAAGTGCCGCCTGTGGATGATAATTTGGAAGTGCTGCAAAAATTCGGACTTACCCCCGGTAGTTATTACCTGTTTGTAGGCCGCTTTATTCCGGATAAGGGATTGCATTATCTTATTCCTGCATTCAAAAAGGCCAAAACTAAACGAAAGCTTGTTTTAATAGGAGGTTCACCCAATCCGTCGCCATACGAACAACAGATTATGAGTATGGGAAACGAAAATGTACTGTTTCCCGGTTATGTTTATGGAGATGATACCATAAGGCTGATGAAAAATTGCTACGTGTATATTCAGCCCTCCGATGTAGAAGGGCTGTCGCCTGTTGTACTCATGGTAATGGGGCTTGAAGTTCCTATGATTGTTAGCGATATTGAAGAAAACTTATATGCAGTTGGCGATACGGTTTCTACATTTAAACAGGGAGATATACATTCACTTTCCACGCAAATTAATTTTGCAGAAAGTGATTATCCTGTTATGAAAGAGATGGCTGGAAAAGCAAAGGAACGCGCATCAAAATATTTTAACTGGGATAAAGTAACCAACGATCATATTCGTGTATTTAATGGCGAACAACTGCCAGATAACCACCAGCATGTAGCCTGATCATGAACCGGCAATTTGAACGATACCTGCAATTAACACTTGTGATCCTCGATCTGATGATCCTCAACCTCGCATTCATCCTGGCGAGATTAGTGTTTTTCGAAAAACTGGGAAAGGGGTTCTCGCTGAATTATACCTCATACCTTCTTGTTTGCAATGTGGTTTGGCTTGTGCTGTCGTTCTTCTTCCAGGTTTACATCACCAAAGTAATCCTCAATTTCGAATATTTCACCAAACGCACCATCCAGGTTTATATGGCATGGATGATTGTGATTTTGTTTTACCTGTTCTTCAGCAGGGAATTTTCCATTTCCAGGTTATTTATCCTTTCTACCCTGGGAAGTTTTGGTTTAGGGTTGTTGCTGAACCGGTTTCTTTACGTGGGAATAAAAAACTATTTTAGAAAAAGCCACAGCCTTATAAAAAAAGTGCTGATACTCGGATACAACGATACGGCTAAACAACTTGCCAGGTATTTTGAAGAAGACGGAATTAACACCCAGCTTGTTGGGTTTATTGAAGATAATAAAAACATAAACGAACTTTCGCATTATCCGGTTCTGGGCGATGTATCCAATTCGCTTGAAGTAGCCAGGGAAATGGATGTTCAGGAAATCTTTTCTACCATCACTCCCGAACAGGATAAATCTATTTACGATTTGATGTACCAGGCCGAAAAAGCCTGCATCCGGTTTAAAATTGTACCCAATTTATCGGTGTTTATTACCCGCGATGTACATATCGAATATTTAAGAGACCTGCCCATACTTTCACTACGTTCCGAACCGCTGGAGGATGTAGGGAATATGCTGAAAAAGCGGATAGTCGATATCGTTATTAGTTTATTTGTAATTATTTTCTTCCTTTCGTGGATGATCCCTCTGTTTGCCCTGCTCATTTTTATTGAAACAGGCGAGTCGGTGTTCTTCAGGCAACTCCGCAGTGGCAGAAACAACAAGCCGTTCTATTGCCTTAAATTCAGAAGCATGCGTACAAACCGGGATGCCGATAAAAGGCAGGCAACCCGAAATGATGAACGAATAACAAAGCTTGGAAGGATTATCCGTAAAACCAGCTTAGATGAATTTCCACAATTCCTGAATGTGTTAAGAGGTGAAATGAGCCTGGTAGGGCCAAGACCCCACATGATAAAACACACAAACGATTTTTCCAAGATCGTAGATGAATATATGATTCGCCAGTTTTTGAAACCCGGCATTACCGGCTGGGCGCAAATTCATGGTTTCAGAGGAGAAATTACCAATCCCGAACAAATTAAAAAACGGGTTGATAAAGATCTCTGGTACTTAGAAAACTGGAGTCTCTGGTTAGACATAAGGATCCTTTTCCTTACCGTTTACCTGATATTTCGTGGCGATAAAAATGCTTTTTAACGGGTTCCGTACCTAAAAAATATATATTAAATGAAAGTATTGATTACCGGTGTGGCCGGGTTTGTTGGTTCTAATCTTGCCCTCCGCCTTTTGGAAAGAAATCATTCTGTAACCGGCATTGATAACCTGAACTATGGATTTGAAAGAAATCTTGCCGGGATAAAAGACAATCCAAACTTTAATTTTATCATGGGCGATATCGCAAACCCGCTTATTTTGAATGGCGTGAAAGCCGATATTATTGTGCACCTCGCTTCTCAAAAAATACCCCGCTATACCAACGCATTGCGCACCCTCGAAGAAAATTACCTGATGCTCCGGAATGTGGTGCAGAAGTGCCTGTTGGATAAATCTAAAATACTCTTCGCATCTACCTCCGATGTGTATGGAAAGAATCCCAAAATCCCGTTTAACGAAAACTCCGACCTGGTAATGGGCCCTACTACTGTTCGCAGGTGGGCTTACGCACTGTCTAAAATGTATGGAGAGCAATATATTATCGCCAACAACGAAGAATACGGACTAACTTATACCATTACCCGCTTTTTTGGCTCCTATGGCCCTCACCAAAACCTCACCTGGTGGGGTGGGCCTCAATCGGTGTTTATTGAAAGGGCTTTTAAAAATGAAGCCATCGATATACATGGCGATGGCTTGCAAACCCGTACCTTCACCTATGTTGACGACACCGTAATGGCACTCGTTAATTGTATAGAAAACAATAAATCCGACAACGAAATTTTTAATACCGGTTCCGTATCAAATTCAGAAATAACCATTAAAGACCTGGCCATTCTGATCTGGAGACTGGTAAACGGCCCCGATTCCGAACCCAAACTTAATTATATCCCTTATTCCAACTTTGGCAATTATGAAGACGTAATGCGCCGTGTTCCGGATATCACCAAGCTTCGTACCACTTTTAATTTCGAACCTCAATGGAACCTCGAGCGCGGACTAACGGAAACCATCAAATGGCAAAAACAATTTATTAAGTAAGATGCAGAAAAAGAAATGGGGAATTGTTGGCGGTGGTATGATGGGAATGACCATTGCGCACAGGCTTGCACAACAGGGGCATGAGGTTAGCATTTTTGAATCTGCACCCGAAGTTGGCGGACTTGCCAGCTCTTGGATGATGAATGATGTGGAATGGGATAAATTCTATCATGTGATCCTTCTGTCTGATTTTTATACAAGAGATATTTTAAAAGATATAGGTGTTGAAAACCGGATCAACTGGGTAGAAACCAAAACCGGATTTTATATTAAGGGGAAACTCCATTCTATGTCGAACAGCATTGAGTTTCTAAAATTTCCTACGCTCAGCCTGGTCGATAAATTCCGCCTCGGGCTAACCATTGTGGGCGCTTCGCGTATTAAAGACTGGAAGAAACTGGAGAAAGTACCGGTAACTTCCTGGCTTAAAAAATGGTCGGGAAATAATGTGTATCAGAAAATATGGCTTCCATTGCTGAGGGCAAAACTGGGCGACAGTTACGAAAGAACTTCGGCAGTGTTTATATGGGCCACCATCCAGCGCTTGTATGGTGCAAGGCGAAGCGGGCTAAAAAAAGAAATGTTCGGTTATGTGCAGGGCGGATACCGCACCATCAACAATGCATTTAGGGATAAATTGCTACAGGAAGGTGTTAACATTAAAACGAATACAAAAGTTAACAAACTGGAATCAGCCGGTGGAAAAGTTGCCCTGCTGCATGGCGATGAACGAATGGAATTTGATGAAGTGATTGTTACCGTTCCCGGCGCTCTTGCTGCCAGCCTGATTCCTGAACTTTCAGATGCTGAAAAAGAAAAGCTCAAACAGGTGGAATACCTGGGGGTTATTTGTGTGGCATTATTGTTAAAGCGTGCCGTTAGCCCTTATTACATCACCAACATTACCGATACCCGGTTCCCGTTTACCGGAGTTATAGAAATGACGGCATTGGTAAACCCGGCTGAGCTAAAGGGTAACCACCTTGTGTATCTGCCTAAATATGTTACGGCAAACGATCCGCTTTTTGAAAAAGATGATGAATACATACGAGATTATTTCGTGAAGAATTTTCTCGAAATGTATCCTGAATTTTCTGCCGGCGATATTTCCTTTGCCGGTGTGGCAAAAGCAAAACATGTAATTACAGTGGCAGCGCTGGATTATTCGGCTAAGCTACCGGAAGTAAAAACAAGCGTTCCGCACGTTAGCATCATTAATACCGCTCATATAAAAGACGGAACCTTAAATGTAAACGAAACCATCAGGGTGGCCGAAACCAAACTGGCAGAACTATTGAAACCATGAAACAGAAATTAAAAGCAAGCATTTCGCTCGATCTGGACGACAAATGGTCGTACATGAAAGTGCATGGAGATGCCGGGTGGGAAAGTTTTCCATCTTACCTGGATATCGTAATACCCATTGTGCTTGATGAACTGGATAAGCTTGATATTAAGATCACCTTTTTTATTGTAGGCCAGGATGCTGCAATTGAAAAAAACCACCCGGTGCTGCGCAGTATAGTTGAGCGAGGGCACGAGGTGGCGAATCATTCCTTTCATCACGAATCGTGGCTGAAAACCTATTCAAAAGAAAAAATAGAAAACGAAATTAAAATTGCAGAAGAGGCTATACTAAAGGCTACGGGTAAACGCCCAAATATGTTTCGCGGCCCCGGCTTTAGCTGGAGTAACGATTTGCTTGAAGTGCTTGAAAAGCGCGGGTATATTTTTGATGCCTCCCTGCTGCCCACTTATCTTTCTCCATTGATGCGGAAATATTATTTTGCCAAGTCAAATTTATCGAAGGAAGAAAAGGAAAGCCGGAAGGAATTGTTCGGGTCGTTTAAGGAAAGCTTCTATCCGCTTAAACCTTATACATGGGAATTTAGGAATAAAAAACAGATTACCGAAATTCCGGTAACCACTATGCCGGTATTTAAAATTCCGTTTCACCAGAGTTACCTCATTTATATAAATAGTGTTTCATCGTTTTTGATGAAGACCTATCTTTCTACTGCCATTATGATGTGCAGGCTTACCCGTACCGAGCCCAGCTACCTGTTGCACCCGCTCGATTTTATTGGAAGCGATGAGGCGCCGGAATTAAAATTTTTCCCCGGCATGAATGTGCAGAAAGAAAAAAAACTGGAGATATTCCGAAAGGCAATGATGATGATGAAAAAGCATTTTGAATTATTGCCGATGGAAGTATTTGCAAACCGGTTGCCAAAGGAGAAAAGGATTATTCAAACCCCTTCATAATTCATGAAAATATTTTCCATTGTTGGCGCAAGACCTCAGTTTATAAAACTTGCTCCCTTATCGAAGGCCCTCGAAGGTACACATCAGGAATATATTGTACACACCGGGCAGCATTACGATTATGCCATGTCGGAAAAAATATTTGAAGACCTGCATATTCGCAAACCGGATATACATCTTTCAGCGCAAACCGGAACCCATGCCGTAGCCACTGCCGATATGATGGTGAAGCTGGAAAAAGCCATGATGGAAGTAAAGCCCGGATTGGTAATTGTATTCGGCGATACCAATTCAACCCTTGCAGGCGCCCTTGCTGCCGCTAAACTGGAAATTCCCATTCTGCATATTGAAGCGGGGCTAAGAAGTTTTAACCGGTCGATGCCCGAAGAAATTAACCGTATTGTTGCCGATCATTCTGCACAATATTTATTTGCTCCCACCCAAACCGCCATGCGTATTTTAAAAGAAGAAGGCCTGGGCGCAATCAGCCATCTTACCGGCGATATTATGGTGGATTCTGTAAAAACCGGTGTGCTGGCCGCAAAGGAAAAATCGAACATCATGAGCAGCCTGGGGCTTAAAGAAAATGAATTTTACTTACTCACCCTTCACCGGAATTATAATGTAGATAATCCGGAAATCTTAAGTGCGATATTAAACGAATTTCGAATTTTGAACCATTTAATCGTTTTCCCGGTTCACCCGCGTACCAGAAAAATGCTTGCCGGTATGGGCGCATTACCCTCAAATTTATTTCTTACAGAACCATTGGGTTTTCTGGATTTTATTATGCTTCAAACCTGCGCTAAAAAAATTATTACCGATTCCGGAGGTATTCAAAAGGAAGCATTTCTGCTGAAGAAACCCTGCATTACCCTTAGAACCGAAACAGAATGGGTTGAAACCGTAGAAGCCGGATGGAATTTACTGATTGATCCTGCATCTGCCGGAATAGCTCAAAAAATATCCGAATTTAACGTGCCTGAAATTCAGGAAGAATTATTTGGTACAGATGTGGCGCTAACGATGAAAAAAATTATTGACGATATTGCTTAAATAATTTCAGTATGTTGAACAATACCAAAAACTGTCGTGATATTTTGCATTGCCAAAATAAACATGAATTGCTCTTCAACAAAAACGGATATGATATTTTAGCCTGCTCAAAATGCGGAATTGGTTACGTTAATGTTCCTGATTTTGAATCAGAGGTAAAGTCGGTTTTTAATGATGATTATTTTTTTGGCGGAAAAGACGGCTATCCGGATTATCTGCGTGAAAAAAAACTACTTATTGAATCCGGAAAACAATATGGGAGAATTTTATCGAAGTATGCGAAACCAGGCAGGTTGCTTGATGTTGGTGCCGCCGCAGGATTCATATTAAACGGATATAAAGAAACAGGATGGAATGGTATAGGTATAGAACCCAACGATACCATGGCTTCATTTGCAAGAAATACCATGGGGATGGATGTTAAAACTGATACCCTGGATTCGTTTCAAACGGAAGAAATATTTGATGCCGTTTCCATCATCCAGGTAATAAGTTGTATCCCCGATATAGACCCCAGCCTCAGAAAAGTTAACCAATTGCTTAAGCCGGGAGGCTATGTAATTGTAGAATCGTGGAGGAGAAACAGCCTGGCTGCAAAAATGTTTGGTAAATACTGGCACGAGTACTGCCCGCCAAAAGTGATAAACTGGTTCACCAGCAGCGCCCTCGATGCGCTGTTTATATCTCATGGGTTTCAACCGGTGGCAAGCGGAAAACCGGTAAAGAAAATAAACATAACTCACGGGCTTACCCTGGCTCATCAAAGCCTTCCCAAAATCCCGCTAAAAACACCGATAACCAAAGCACTGATCCGGTTATTTGGAAAATATAATATCAGATACCCTGCTTTAGACCTTAAATGGTACTTATATCAAAAAATAAAAGAGGATATTTGAGCGTTAACAATCTAATTGCTTAAATATTTTACATGCAAAAGGAAAAGACTTTTGTAAGCATTGTGTTACCCTGTTATAATGAAGAAGCGATTCTTCCGGGTAATCTTGATGTTATCATTAAATACATGGAATCGCTCGGGAATAAATACCGTTACGAAATGGTAATTATTAACGATGGCAGTAAAGATAAAACAGGTGAGATTGCCGACCGGTACGCCGATCAATTTCCTTTCATCAGGGCCATTCACCACCCGGTAAACCTGAACCTCGGCCACGCCATGCAATCGGGTTTTCGTCATTCAAAAGGAGAGGTGATTGTGGTGCTTGATGTGGATCTGAGTTATGGTGTTGAATACATTGAGCAGATGGTGGATACGCTCAACACCTCTGCTGCCGATATCGTAATTGCATCGCCCTATATGAAAGGTGGTAAGGTTACGGCAGTTCCATTTTTGCGTAAAGTAATGAGCAGGTGGGTGAACAGGTTTATGCGCCTCGCATCTCAGGAAAAATATTATACATTCACCGGAATGGTGCGTGCCTACCGCAGGGATTATATTCTGAATGTGAACCTTAAAACAAAAGATTACGAAGTTATGCCCGAGATCATTTATAAATCGATGATCCTTCGGGCAAGGATTATTGAAATACCGGCACATCTCGACTGGACGGAACAGAACAAGTTTGCTGGAAAACGTACCTCCAGTATGAAAGTAATCAGGAGTACTTTTTCGGGGCTGATGTCGGGGTTTATTTTCCGGCCTTACATTTTTTTTATAGGCATCGGGGTGTTTCTGTTGTGTCTTTCCATGTACCAGTTGGTTTGGTTAATGTACGATACCCTTGCCGCACTACCCGAAATACGCCAGATGGTGCCAAAAGTGGATTACCCGTTTTCTTATTCACTTGCCACACAGTTTAAAGAGAATCCCCAGTCGTTCCTGGTTGGAGGGATTACCCTTCTTGCTGCCATTCAGTTTTTAAGCCTCGGTTTTATTTCGCTGCAGAATAAGCGGTATTTTGAAGAGTTGTTTCACCTGGGCACTTCTATCCGGAAAAACGAAAAAGTACAGAATCCTTCCAGTTGAAATTTTTAGGATCATGAAGAAACAGCAGCTTAATAATCCGTATTTACTTTTTTTACCCTTTCTTCTTGTATATATCGGTTATGTACTCATTGTGCAAAAATCGGTGCTATGGGGCGATGAAATACGCCATTATGATGAAGCGATGCGGTTTGCATCGGGGCATTTTATAAAACCCGGCGGCCCTGTTGAAATTCGTAACGGGCCCGGTTACCCGCTCTTTATTACTCTGTTTTTATGGCTTCATATCCCACTTTTGCTCTTAAAACTCCTTAATGCAGTGGTTACTTACCTGTCGATTGTGTTGTTATTTAAATCGATGCGGTATTATGTATCATACCGGCTTGCCCTGCTGGTGTGCGTTTTTTGGGGTTGTTATTTTCATAACCTCGATTTTATGCCCTATCTCTATTCAGAAAATGTGGCAGTATTCCTCTCGGTTTTTTTATTGTTTCTTTCTATAAAAGCCATCCATAATCAGAACGTGCTGAAAAACAAATATGTGTATTTGGCCGGACTTGTTTTTGCCTACCTGGCGCTCACAAAAGTGATTTTCGGATATGTTATTATATGTATGCTGGGCATAAATGTGCTGTTGTTGTTCTTTATGCCTAAAGCAGGCAGTATAAAGAAAACGGCGCTCATTAACCTGGTGGCATTGCTGGCTGTAGTGCCATATCTCTCCTTAACCTATTCGCTTACCGGGAAAGTATTTTATTGGGCATCTTCAGGAGGGAATAACCTTTATTGGATGAGTTCTTATTATCCCGGTGAATATGGCAGTTGGTTTTCTGCAACCATGCTGGAGATGGATTCCATTTCACACAAACCTGGCGACAGTAAACGAAAGGTTGATATTATCGACAAAGGCGCAGCTTATATACCAGGTACGATCGATTCCATACAAAAGCATCATGAAGCAGCTTATAAGGATATTTATCGTTTCGATGGCGTGCAAAGAGATGAAGCGTTTAAAAAACATTTTTTTGAGAATGTAAAAGCACACCCGAAAAAATACCTGATAAATTGTTTTAGCAACATTGGCCGGATGCTGTTTAATTTCCCTTATTCATATTCAACACAAAAGCCCGGAACCCTGCTTCGAATACCCTTAAACGGTATAGTTGTATTATTTACCCTGCTCTGTATGCTTCCAACAATTTTGAATTGGAGAAAACTGCCTTATTTATCCAGGTATTTTTTATTTTTCAGTGCGGTGTATTTTGGAGGGAGCATTTTGGGAAGTGCCGAATTGCGTATGTTTAGCATTATTGCCCCCTTATTATTATTTTGGATTGCTGTTATTCTCGAACAATTTGTGCGAATACGGCTTAAATCGGATCAGCCGTTTAATTTATAACAAAAAAGATGTGTATAAATCATAAAGCCGGACTAAAATCCGGTTTTATTTATGTAGAGGGTTTGAAAGCTACAATTTTGTTTCCCCTCAACATCTTCTGAATGGGATGTTGAGGATTTTTCTCATCCTTGAAATATGCTATAACTGTTTTGGCGCAAGTGTTCCCGTAAAGCGGGATCACTTGTGTATGCTAAGCGCTTCTGAGTTTATAACTCAGGAAGTTATTTTTTCTCCCAAAGGCCTCCGGAACAAGACGTTTGTTTAAATATTTATTCGTGGTTTTTAAACTACATACAACGCGTGTGTATTCATGGTGCTTAAATCAATTTCCTGTCTTTCGGGCGTCCTAATGATGAAGTTGAAGGGTGGCAAACTACAATCTACTGAGTTTCTTTATGATGATACCGGTACAGGATGATTTAAATTTAAGAATATAAGTACCGGGAATAAAGGCCGAACTGTTGAAATGAAATATCTGAATACTGCCGTTGGCCATCACTTTCTGCTCAAGCAGTTTTTCCCCGTTAATGTTATAAAGGTATAAGGAGCCGGAACATTCATTTTCTCCGTTCCAGGTTATTCTCACATTCAGTTGCTCATAAAATGGATTGCCCAGGATATCCAGTTGTGGGGTTCCTTTAATGGTAACCCGCGGATCGGCAAATACCCTTAATAAAACGGTATCTGTGGCGGAAGCTCCATCGTTGTCCGTTACCGTTAGCACCAGGGTATAATCTCCAATCTGCAGATCCAACAAATTAAGCACCTGTTGATCTGTTCCTGTTGCGGTAAAGGGGTTCGATGATATAATCTGCCAGCCATAAGCATCAATTACTCCATCGGGATCGTACCCCTGCCCGGTAATGTTTATGCTGTTATCGGGCAATACCAGTGTGCGGGTGTTACCGGCATCTGCTACCGGAGGCTGGTTAATGGCGTGGTAAACGATTACCTGCACGGTGTCTTTTGCTACTGCTCCATCATCATCTGTAACCCTGAATTCAAATTGGTATTCACCTTCCTGAAGCCCTTCAATGCTAACCGATGCCTGGTTCCATGCCTGCAGCACATTAGAAGGGCCGTTCAGTTGTACCCACTGGTAAGCCACAATTTCACCGTCTGCATCTTCGCCGGTACCATTCAGTTGTATGGAATTTACAGGAAGGGTAATGCTTTGATCGGGGCCTGCATTGGCCACAGGAGGTTGATTGGGTGCAGGTAAAACCATTATCTTTAAAGTGTCCCTTGCGGTAGCGCCGCTGTTATCGGTAACCGTTAGCCTGAAATAATATGTGCCCTGCTGCAAACCCTGAATAGAAGTGGCCGCTAATGCAGGACTTATGATGTTTGCATTTCCACCGCTTATTTTTTCCCACAGGTATGCCACAATTTCACCATCTGCATCTTCGCCGGTACCATTCAGTTGTATGGAATTTACAGGAAGGGTAATGCTTTGATCGGGTCCGGCATTGGCCACAGGAGGTTGATTGGGTGCAGGTAAAACCATTATCTTTAAAGTGTCCCTTGCGGTAGCGCCGCTGTTATCGGTAACCGTTAGCCTGAAATAATAAGTACCCTGCTGCAAACCCTGAATAGAAGTGGCCGCTAATGCAGGACTTATGATGTTCGCATTTCCACCGCTTATTTTTTCCCACTGGTAAGCTATAATACTTCCATCTGCATCGGCGCCTGAGCCATATACCGTAGTTGCATTAAGCGGCAGGGTGATGGTTTGATCGGGGCCTGCATTGGCAACGGGTGGTACATTAGGCGCGGGATGTACAGTGAATTGCATGGTATCTCTGGCAACCCCGCCCATATTATCGGTTGCCCTCAGCACAAAATAATAACTGCCTGATATCAGGTTACTAATATTGGGATGAAGGGAATTACCGTTGGAAATAGTGGCTTGAGAAGGGCCTCCTGCCTGCGACCATAAAAGGCTTACAATACTTCCATCCGAATCTGTTGCCGAACCCTGGAGTTGGGATGAGTTGATTGGAAGTGTGGTAGTGATATCCGGTCCTGCAGATACAACCGGTAACTGATTTGGCGGAGGCGGAAGAACGGTTATGGCTACCGTATCTCTTGCCGGCAGAAGCTGGTTATCCCATGCAGAGAAAATAAACCTGTAAACGCCCTGCGTAAGGCCGGTAATATTTAAGGCAGGCTGATTGATGCCGGAAAGGGTGGCCGGAGCAGGCCCCTGCAATTGCGACCAGTTGTAGCTGGTAATGTAACCATCGGGATCGGTTGCCGTGCCGGTAAGGGTCATGCTGTTTTGAGGAAGCGTAATTGTTGTATCTGCCCCTGCATAAACCACCGGCTGCTGGTTGGGAACCGGTATAACGGTAACGTTTACACTGTCTTTTCCCATGGCGCCATCATCATCCGTTACCGTTAGTTCGTAATGATAAACACCCGCATTTAGTACCACGATCAGGGTATTAGCTTCTGATGGATTTGTGATGGCGCCTCCGTTAGGACCCGATAAGAGCCGCCAGCTATATGATATTATTGTTCCGTCAGCATCGGATCCCGACCCCTGCAACTGGGCGTATTCTGCCGGTAATTGTATGGTTTGGTCGGAGCCTGCGTTGGCCACAGGGGGTTGATTGGGAGCGGGGTTAACATGAACGGTAATCTGGTTAAAGGCCGAAGCGCCATCATCATCGGTTACCAGTAACTGGAATACATAATTGCCTTCCTCCAGGTTGCTTATTGGGGTGGTAAGTGTTTCAGGGGTTGAAATAACAGCAACTGAAGGCCCTGAAACCTGGCTCCAGATTACCGAAACCACTGATCCGTCCGGATCATTTGCGCTGCCCGAAAGGGTAGTGCTGTTTTGCGGCAGGGTAATGGTTTGGTTTGCTCCGGTGTTTACGGTTGGCGGCTGGTTGGGCCTGGGCAGCACGGTAATGGTTAACGAATCTTTTCCGATATCTCCGCGGTTGTCGGTTACCGTTAGTTCAAAAACATACATGCCCTGCCACAAATCGAATACCGTAGTGATCCGGTTGTTAGGGTTTGCAATCGTTCCGGCAGATGGGCCGGATACCTTTTGCCAATGATAAGAAACAATGTATCCGTCTATATCGTTTCCGCTTCCGTTCAGGCTGGTATTGTTAACGGGAAGGGTCAGGGTTATATCGTTTCCTGCATTGGCCGATGGTAAAATATTTGGAGCGGGAAGAACGGTAAGGGTCATGGTATCCCGGTTGATGGCATAATTGTTATCTGCAACTTTCAGTTCAAAACGGTAAGTTCCGGCAACAAGCCCCGAAACCATACAGGTTGCGGAAGTTGCATTCGATATGGTTGCGCCATTAGGGCCACTGAGTTTTCTCCAGCTATAGGCAATGATGCTGCCATCTTCATCAGTTCCACTGCCTGTAAGTGGGGTTTGATTCAGCGGAAGGGTGATGCTGAAATCGGGTCCCGCATCAGAAACCGGGGGTTGGTTGGGTTGGGGAGTGGCTTCGTTAACGGTTACCTGTATAAGCGAACTTGCTGATGCTCCGCCATCATCGGTAACGGTTAGCACAAATTCGTAAACCCCCGCTTCAAGGTTAATAACATCCGTGCTTAAACTGTTCGGACTTGAAATTTCAGCTTGTGCCGAACCGGAAATTTGTGTCCATTCAATAAATGAAATACTGCCATCCGCATCACTGGCCATACCGTTTAAGGAAACGGAATTTTGTGGCAGGGTGATGCTGATGTTTGCTCCGGCATAAACCGCCGGGGGCTGGTTGGGAAGCGGGTTTACCGTTATTGATACCTGATCGATGGCTGTGGTATTCAGGTTATCGGTAACCGTTAGTTGAAAAACGAACACCCCTTCTTCGAGATTTGTAACTTCAGTTTCCTGTTCATCAGCCGAAGTAAGGTTGGCGTTTGCAGGGCCGGAAATTTGTGCCCAGTGATATGCAATAATTTCACCGTCGGCATCAACGCCTGTTCCACTCAGCAGTGTATAGTTTTGGGGCAGGGTAATTACCTGGTTCTCACCTGCATTGGCTATCGGAGGCTGGTTAGCAGGCCAAACCACAATTTTCATGGTATCTCTGGTTACGGCATTGTGGTTATCGGTAGCCCTGAATTCGTAGGTATAGGTTCCGGCAACAAAACCATTTACATTGGTGGTGGGCCATGTGTTGTTTTGAATGGTGGGGCCATACGGACCGGTTAATTTCCTCCACCTTGTAGCCGTAATCGTGCCATCCGGATCAGATGCCGTACCATTTAAAGTAACACTGTTTGTTGGAAGGCTGAATTCCATATCCGGACCGGCATCAGCTACAGGAGGAATGTTCCCGGGAGGGTTAACGATGATTTTTACCAGATCGGAAGCCGAAGCGCCGGCATCATCGGTTACGGTTAATTGAAATGTATAGTTTCCCTGTATCAAACCGGTTACTGAAGTGGAAGCAACATTCGGGTTGCCGATGATGGCACCTGAAGGGCCGGATATTTTTACCCAGGAGTAGGATGAAATATTTCCATCTGCATCGGTACCCGAACCTGTAAGGGTTACTGTGGTGTTTGGGAGGGTGATGAATTGATCGGGCCCGGCATCTGCAGTAGGAAGCTGGTTTGCCGCATGGGTAACCGTAACTTCAGTTTCATCCGTTGCGGTTGTGCCGTAATCATCGGTTACCGTAAGCCTGAAGATATAAACACCTTCAACCAGATCATATACATCTGTGGCCGGTGCAGCGGCTTCGGCAATGGTTGCCGGTGATGGGCCTGAAACCTGCTGCCAGTAGTACGAAGAAATTTCTCCATCTGCATCGGTACCCGATCCGTTTAAACTGATGCTGTTATCGGGTAGCACGGTCCATTGGTCATTTCCGGCATAGGCAACCGGAGGAATATTTGCTGCCGCCAGTATGGTAATGGTTACGGTATCTTTTGCCGATGCACCACCATTGTCCGTTACCGTTAGTTCATATTGAAAACTGCCAGCTACAAGCGAGGTTATGGTGGTTAGTGCTGCATTGGAATTGGCGAGATAACCACCGTTTGCAGGTCCGCTGATTTTAACCCATTGGAAACCGGTAATGGTTCCATCGGTATCCGTTCCTGTGCCATGCAGGGAAACAACGCTTAGCGGAAGCTGCAGCGTTTGGTCTTCGCCGGCATTTGCTACCGGTATGCTATTTTGCGAAGCAGTTATTACTTCAAATGCGCCTATTTCGGGAGCATCTCCGTTAAAGGGAAGCCCTACATCAATGCCTGCATTTAATAATCGTGATGTAGAGGAAGGTCTTAAAAAATTTAAGTGGGGAAGGCTTCCGTCAGGCTGGCGTGGGCCGTCCATCCCCGAAGAATTTATATTTAAAAAATCGGATGAAGTAAGGGATGAAGTAAGGTTCCAACTGTTGTGCGATCCGTTTGTTTCATTACCCCTTCTTGCGTGTACATCCAGGAAAGAAACATTGTTTTTCATATCCTGTACAGGTGCCGGGCTTATGTAATCGAACATATAACCGTATGAGCCGTTTTTAAAGCTGGTATTGTTATACATTTGGTAACGCATATCGCCGTTGTTCTGATCAAATCCCGAACCGGCGTTCTCGAATGCTACACAATTTTCGTAGGTACGCAGCAGGTTGTTGTGGTTGTTGCCTGAATTATCGGGGCCCATTTTAAACCCATCGCCATCTCCAACGGAATTGAAAGTTCCGGGTTCGTAACCATTCCAGAAACTCCAGCAATTTTTAAAAGTAAATACGCCGTTGGTGCCGTATAAATCAAAACCATCATCGCTGATCCACCATGCGCGGCATCCGTCAAAGGTGTTGCGTGTGGCGGTTGAACCCCCGGTACACTGAAATCCGTTTGAATTGCCCCAGGCGCCCCCGTCGTTGGTGAACCTGTCGTCCATGTGATGGGCGTCGCAGTTCAGGAACAGGTTATCGTTACTGCCATTTCCAAGCATAAAACCATAACCGCCTATGTGATCAAGTTCAATTTGCTCTATTTTGTTATTCGAAGAGTTTTCCAGCACAAACCCTCTTGAAATGCCATTGCCGGAAGACTCCTGTTTCAGCCCGGTAATGCGAAGCCCCTTAACATGCACATAAGTACAATTTTTCATGAGCAATGCCGAAGGGTTTAGGTTGGTGGGTTCAAAATTGCTCAAATCCAAAATTGGTTGTTCGCCCGGATAAGCAAAAATGTGAATGGTATCGGTTTCTGTGCCATGCATGTTCTCCCAGTCGCAATGCTGCCACGCATCTGCACCGGAAGAGGAATAATAAGTACCTCCTCTGATGTAGGCAAGGTCTCCGGCAGTTAAAACGGAGGCAAGTTTTGTCCAGGTTTTAAAGGGGGTATTAATTGCACCATCGTTATGGTCATTTCCGGTTGGAGAAACATAATAGGTTCTGCCGGCTTGCGGTGAATTTGGAGGAAGTGTTGGTTTGGCAAAAATTGCGGCAGGTACAAAAAATGCCACAATCAATAAAAGGTTTTTCATTGAATTTTCTCAGCCTGCATATTTTTAACTGCCTTAAAATTGGAGGAGGAGAGGCAGTTGTTTTGGATTAATTTGGAATTTGGTAATTTTTCCCTCAACCAGCAAAAACAATGCTATTAAGGATTTTTTGGCTTTTATTTATCAACATAAAATCAATAGATGTTGACAATCCCCGCTTTAGCTGAAAAGCAGAGAAGGAATTAAGGATTCATTTACAATTTTTCCGGGGAATCTGAGGGCAGAGTGGTCATTTTTGCGCTCGGCGCAATGCTCAAATATAAGGCATTAACTGTATAATTATAAAATAAATTATATATTGATAAATGCACATTATTTCACCGTATTATGCACATTTGCCAATACCGGGTATTCACATTCTGAACCGGGGTTGTAATTTTATTTTAATGAATTGTTTGCCGGTTTAAATTTTACAGGGGGCAGATCACCGTTTGATTGGCGCTTAGCCCTGAGGGAATGAATATCTATTGGAATCAATTTTTCTTTGAAGCCTGCATCCCAGCTATTATTTAGCCCATCTGTTTCGGTGCCGCGTTTTGGAAATTTATCTGAAATGGAATGGTTTCCCGAAAATTGTTGTTTACGCGCCGGATGAACGTAATCGAACATAAATCCGTAAGAGCCATTGGATTGCGAAATATTATTCAGAAAAGCGTACCTGAAATCGCCATTATTCTGATCGTATCCCGCTCCCCGGTTTCCGGCTGCAATGCAAAACCGGAGGGTGCGGTTGAGCGTATTTGAATATTGATAATTTTTACTTTGAGGGCCGAGTTTAAACCCCACCCCGTCTCCAGCAGCAGTAAAGGTTCCTGGTTTATATCCATTCCAAAAACTCCAGCAATTAATAAAAGAAAATTCACCATCCACTCCGTACAAATCAAATCCGTCATCACTAATCCACCAGGCTCTGCATCCGTAAAAAGTATTTCCGGTAGCACGGGTACCTCCGGTACATTGAAACCCGTTTGCATTACCCCAGGCGCCACCCCGGGTAAAAGGATCGGAAAGATGATGGGCATCACAATTTTTAAATAAGTTATGATTGCTGTTTTCACCTATGATAAAACCATAACCTCCAAGGTGATCAATTTCCAGATTTTCCAAAAGGTTGTTCGATGAATTTCTTAGTTCGAGCCCTCTTGAAATGCCATTACCCGAAGAAATTTGTTTCAGTCCGGTAATCCTAAGCCCGGCAATATGAACGAAATAGCAGTTTTCCAGGATAATCGCAGTTGGGTTGGGGTATTGTACTTCATTTCCCGACAGGTCGAGAACAGGGAATTCTCCCGGGTAAGCCAATATGTAAATAGAATCTTTAATATTCCCCTTCAGGTTTAAAAAGTGGCAGTAAACCGGGCTGCTTTTCGGGGTGCCAATATAAGTGCCGCCTCTTATAAAGGCGGTGTCGCCCGCCTGTAAAACTTCAGAGAGCTTCTGCCAGTCTTTATAAGGCTTTGCCTGCGTTCCCGGGTTAGCGTTGTTTCCGTTGGCGGCTACATAAAATGTTTTGGCATTTGCCTGTTTACCCTCAAATAAAAAAAAACAGGTGCCGATAAGGAGTAATGAAATTGAAAGTTGCCGCCTCATTTTTGCATATAAATATTCTTTTTTCAAAATGCAAGGAAATTAGGAAAAATCTACCGGCTTTATTACAAAAAAATCCAAAATTACCCGCAAATTTCCCTGCTTTTGTTTGGCTTTTCACAAAGTTAAAATCTATCTTTGTTTTTTCCGGATGACTTATACCGAAACCACTCCTCCATCCTCCGAAATACCGGGCTTTTTCTATTATTTGCATCTTTTTGAAAAGCTCATCAATATTGTTTTATCATACTAAAATATAGCTATGTTTTTTAGATACTTATCTCTGGGTTTTGCAAAACAATTCATGCTGCTGATGTTGTTGTTTTGCTCAACTGTCCTGGTTGCGCAAAACAGGATTGTTACAGAGAATCAAAATCCCGGCACTCCACAATCGGCCTGGGATCCCGTGGCTGATGGAGGAAACATTGAAGGTTTTGCAGAAGAATTCACTGTTGAACCGGGTAATACGGTTCATTTTAAAGTTGATATTAATTCAACTAACCCTGTACCATACACGATAAAAATTTACCGTATTGGCTGGTACCAGGGAAATGGCGCGCGCTTTATTGCCGATTTGGGAAATTCCCTTACTGGTGCAAGGCAGGAAGAAGCAAATTATGATCCGGTAACCGGGATGACAGATTGTAACAACTGGCCAACATCTGCTTCCTGGGTAGTGCCTGCCAATGCGGTTCCTGGTGTTTATATCGGACGGATGGATTGCCCCAGCGTGAGTGGATCCGCCATCCTGATTTTTGTGGTAAAAGACCCTTCGGCAACGCTTAACTGCGATTTGTTGTTTAAAACTTCCGATGCCACCTGGCAGGCGTATAACCCTTATGGTGGAAACAGTTTGTATGTTTCAGCAACTCCTGTTCCCGGTCATGCCCAGGCAACTAAAGTAAGTTACCAGCGTGTGCTTCATTTACGTACGGGAAACAGCAGGGATAAGTCGAATTTCTTTAATTCCGAATACCCGATGATTCGCTGGCTGGAAAGAAACGGGTATGATGTGAGCTATACCACCGATCAGGATTTTTCAAAAGATCCCACCCCGCTTACCCCGGCAAACTGCCGAACTTTTTTATCGGTGGGCCACGATGAATACTGGTCGTTAGAAGCCAGAGATAAAGTTGAAGCTGCCCGTGCAAGCGGGGTTAACCTTGCCTTTTTTAGCGGCAATGAAGTTTATTGGAAAACAAGATGGGAAGATAACTATCAAACCCTGGTTTGCTATAAAGAAGGATCTATGGGCGAAAGCGTTTGCAATACCAAATGTGATCCTTTAACAAATGTATGGACCGGACTCTGGCGCGATGGTTGCGCTCCCGGTTATTCAGCAAACGACGGATGCCGCCCTGAAGGTTCGCTTACCGGCCAAATGAGCTGGACTCAGTCTATTGGTTCTATAATGGTTCCGGATACCTATAAAAATCTTCGCTTCTGGAAAAATACAGCAGTAGAAAGTCTTTCCCCCGGAGGTACTTTAACGCTTCCTTACGGTACATTAGGAAACGAATGGGATGATGAAAAATTTACCGAAACCTACCCGGCGCACCGTACGGTTTTATCGAATACAACCCAAACCAACCACGTTCATAAAATGTCGCTGTACCGGTATCCCGGTGGCGGCTTGGTTTTTGGCGCCGGTACCATGCAATGGGCATGGGGGCTCGATGCTCATCATGATATAAACGATGCTGTTCTTCCGGCACAACCGGAAAGTGCAGATATGCAGCAGGCAACGGTAAACCTGTTGTTCGATATGAATGCCGTACCGGCAACCCTGCAGGCAAACCTGGTAATGCCAACTGCATTAAATGATGAGCTTGCACCCACCACGGTTATTACTTCTCCTGTGCAAGATGCAAATGTTGCAGGAGGTGCTGTAACGGTTACGGGTACATCCTCCGATAACGGAGGCGCCGCACTTGGCGGTGTGGAAGTATCTACTGATGGGGGCGCCACCTGGCATGTTGCATCGGGATACGAAAACTGGACTTATACTTTTTCGCCATCAGGTTACGGAACCATTAATTTACAGGCCCGGGCATGGGATGAATTTGGAAATGTGGAAACAGTAAGCTCACTTCCTTCCTTAAATTCTATTGCTGTTAACCTTACCGGACCTTTCAATTATTCTGTATTTAACGAAACTTATCCGCAAGAAGTACCATATTTTCAAAATGATCATAGCCCTGTTGAGTTGGGAATGAAATTCCAAAGCTCTATTCCGGGCTTTATAACCGGATTAAAATATTATAAAGGTGCCGATATAACCGGTACCCACATTGGCCATTTATGGGATGCAGATGGTAACATGCTGGCCGAAGAAACTTTTACCAATGAAACCTCTTCCGGATGGCAAACCGTTTCGTTATCCACTCCGGTACCCATCCAGTCAAATACTACTTATACCGTTTCTTATTTTACCACCGAAGGTAATTTTGAAAAAACAGATCCTTTCTTTACCCAATCCATACAGAACGGGTATCTTACCGGGTTAGCTTCGGGTGTTGACGGAGGAAACGGAGTTTATTATTATGGCGATAGTCCGGGATTCCCTACAGAATCAAGCGGAACCAGTAATTACTGGACTGATGTAATTATGACGCCATCAGATCAAATAGCTCCAACTGTACTTTCTACCAGCCCGGTAAACAATGCTACTGAAGTTAACCTGAATGTATCTGTAACGGCTACATTCTCAGAAGCCGTTGATCCTTCTACGTTATCCGGCTTAACTGCATACATCACCGGGCCCGGAAACACAACGGTTCCCGCAACGTTAACCGTTAATGGCGCAGATGTTAGCATTACGCCCGATGCCCCATTTGATATTGTTACTACCTATACGGTAACGCTTAAAGGCGGATTAACTCCCCCACAGATTAAAGACATTTCGGGTAATGCCCTTGCTGCAGATTATACATGGAGTTTCACAACAGGCGGATTAACTCCTCCACAAATAACCGGAAATCCTGAAGACGCTTCTACCTGTGCAAATGCTCCGGTTAGTTTCACATCTACAGCCACCGGTATTCCTACTCCCGATATAATATGGCAGGTGAGTACGGATGGTGGTACAAACTGGACTGATATTCCTTCTGCAAATACCGGAACCTACAATTTTATAGCCCAGTCATCCGATGATGGAAATATGTATCATGCTGTATGGGTAAACAGTGAAGGAACAGTTATTTCTGATAACGCTACTTTAACTGTTGCTGCAACTATTACTGCTACAATACAGGCGGTAAATCATAATATTTGCCCGGGCGATCCTTTACAAATTCAGCTAACCGAGGCAACAGGGGTAGCTCCATTCTCGCTAACCATTAATTCGCAGATTTACCAAAATATTGAAGTTGGTCAGATCATTCAACCGGTATTAAGCAGCGAAACAATATTTTCTCCTTCCGATTTTCCGTCTGAAAATATTCACGTTGATCCCGGTCCGCTTGAACTGGGTGTGCGGTTTAAAGCAACCTCCGATGGGGTGATAAAAGGAATTCGCTTTTATAAAGGCGGAGTAGAAAATGGTGGTACACATATTGGTAATCTTTGGACTACCAGTGGAACACTGTTGGGTACAGCTACCTTCACCGGTGAAACCAATTCCGGATGGCAGGAAGTGTACTTTACTAATCCTGTTCCCGTTACGGCAAATACAACATACATCGCTTCTTACTTTTTACCAGAAGGTAATTACTCTAAAAGCGGAGGTTATTTTGATGGGGTAGATCATTCAAACGGGCAACACCTCGTTGCCCCTCAAAGTGCTGATGGTGAAGCCAACGGTTTGTATGTATATTCTTCCACCAGTGCATTTCCAACAGAGGATGCCTATTCAACCAATTACTGGGTTGATGTAATTTACGCTCCCTATGTTACTGCATCTTCCACATTTAATCTTACATATATTGAAGCACAAAATGGTTGTTCACTTTCGGGAAGCCCGGTGAGCAGCACTTCTATAAATGTGAGTACTACTGTTTCGGCTGGTACGGTTTCAGGCTCTTCTCCATTATGTATTGCCGGAGCCACCCTGTATTCAGTAACAGGTGGAGATGCCGGCGGAACATGGAGCAGTTCCAATGAAGCGGTTGCAACCGTAAATCCTTCCACCGGTTTGGTTTCAGCATTGGGAGCGGGTACTACAGATATTACTTATTCAGTTACCGGTTGTTCAGGTACTGCAACTAATTTCCAGACTTTAACCGTAAATCCGAATGCAAATGCCGGAACAGTAAGCGGCGTATCTCCGTTATGTATTGGTAATTCAGAAACATATACATCTGATGGTGATGCAGGCGGAACATGGAGCAGCACCAATGAAACCGTTGCTACCGTAAACAATTCTACAGGTGAAGTAACTCCTCTTTCTGCGGGAAATACAAATATTGTTTACACCCTGAATATTGGTTGTAATATTCCGGCTACATCTTTCCAGGAACTTGTGGTACAAAATCTTTCAGGAAATGCAGGAACGGTAAGTGGCGCTGCAACGGTTTGTGCAGGTGCTACATCAATATATACTTCTGATGGCGATGCAGGCGGAGCATGGAGCAGTTCGGATGAAGCTGTGGCCACTATTGATGCTGCAACAGGCGAACTTACTGCTGTTGCTGCGGGCAGTGCAACCATTACTTATACCGTATCATCAGGCTGCGGAGCACCGGTAACTGCTACCATAAATGTAACCGTTGGTTCTGCTGCAAATGCAGGAACGGTAAGTGGCGCTGCAACGGTTTGTGCAGGTGCTACATCAATATATACTTCTGATGGCGATGCAGGCGGAGCATGGAGCAGTTCGGATGAAACCGTTGCCACTATTGATGCTGCAACAGGCGAGCTTACTGCTGTTGCTGCGGGCAGCACAACCATTACTTATACCGTATCATCAGGCTGCGGAGCACCGGTAACTGCTACCATAAATGTAACCGTTGGTTCTGCTGCAAATGCCGGAACCGTTAGCGGTTCTGCAACCCTTTGTGCAGGTGCTACATCAATATATACTTCTGATGGCGATGCAGGCGGAGCATGGAGCAGTTCGGATGAAGCTGTGGCCACTATTGATGCTGCAACAGGCGAGCTTACTGCTGTTGCTGCGGGCAGTGCAACCATTACTTATACCGTATCATCAGGCTGCGGAGCGCCGGAAACTGCTACCATAAATGTAACCGTTGGTTCTGCTGCAAATGCCGGAACGGTTAGCGGTTCTGCAACCCTTTGTGCAGGTGCTACATCAATATATACTTCTGATGGCGATGCAGGCGGAGCATGGAGCAGTTCGGATGAAGCTGTGGCCACTATTGATGCTGCAACAGGTGAGCTTACTGCTGTTGCTGCGGGCAGTGCAACCATTACTTATACCGTATCATCAGGCTGCGGAGCACCGGTAACTGCTACCATAAATGTAACCGTTGGTTCTGCTGCCAATGCCGGAACCGTTAGCGGATCAGGCGCTCTTTGTGTTGGAAATACAGGTGTATATACCAGCAATGGTACAACAGGTGGAACTTGGAGCAGTTCGGATGAAGCCGTTGCAACCATTAACGCTACAACAGGCGAGCTTACTGCTGTTGCATCAGGCACTACCGATATTGTTTATTCGGTTACCGGATGTTCAGGTATTGAAACAGCGACTTTAACCCTTACGGTAACTAATTTAAGCGGTGCCCTTGCCGGTACCACCGGCGGCGGGCAGGAATGCAGAACCTTAACCATCAATAATGGAGGAACTACATTTACAGATGCATCCTGTAATCTAATTGCTACTGTAACTGCTTCCGGACTTTCCCCGGTTTCGGGTATGGTTAACAGTTGTGTTACCATTGATGCGGCGGTGCAATTCTTCCAGGGTAATCCTTATGTACAGCGCCATTACGATATTGAACCTGTTACCGATCCATCGGGTTCTACCGCTACCATTAAACTGTATTTTACCCAGGGTGAGTTTGATGCTTACAATCTGGTAAGAGGCATACAACCGGCTTTACCTACTGGTCCTGGTGATGATGCGGGAATTGCTAATTTACTGGTTACCCAATATCATGGCAACGGAACAACCCCCGGAAATTATTCCGGCGATGCCATACTGATTAATCCGGATGATGTTAACATCGTTTGGAATGTAACCACTAATCTTTGGGAAGTGAGTTTTGATGTGGTTGGGTTCAGTGGTTTCTATGTATATACCAGCATCACCAATACTCCTCTGCCGATTACCCTGTTGAGTTTTGAAGGCAGAAATAATGGCCATGTAAATGTGCTTAGCTGGAAAACATCATCAGAACAAAACAGTCATCATTTTGAACTTGAACGCAGCCTGGATGGCAGCCATTTCACCAAAGTAGCAACAATAGCTGCTGCAGGAAACAGTGCTACCACCATACAATACCGTAAAGATGACGACATCAGTGGTTTGAACAACCATGTTTTCTACTATCGCCTGAAGATGGTTGACATCAATGGTTCGGCCAGGTACAGCAATATTGTAATCATCAAAACAGATCATAAGAGCATTCAGGTTACGGCCACACCCAATCCGTTTAAAGATGTACTTAAAGTAAATATCAACTCTGACAAACAGGGTAAGGTAGATTTGTCGGTTACCGATGTAAGCGGCCGGGTGATGTTGCAAAAACATGCTATCCTATCAGGGGGGAATAATGTGATCTTACTAAGCGATTTTATAAACATGTCGGATGGAGTGTATATACTGCATGTAACAACTGCAACCGGTACACAGTCTGTTCGCGTGGTAAAACAATAATTGAATCAACCTGCCTTATAAATCCTGCGGTTAAAAGCTGCAGGATTTTTTTTTGAAGCTTAGGGTTGGAACAATTTTTCCCCTCAACATCTCCGGAACCGGATGTTGAGGATTACTTTTCATACTTGAAATATTCAGTAACGGATGTTATGGACAAGGAGGATGTGGGATTTGAATAGCAAATGATTTGGTTACCAAAACGCAATGTTTTCAGTTCGGAAACGTTGCGTGGCAGTTAATATAGTTGCAAAATAAATTTCATCAATAAAAATTAAACAGGCGTTTAGCCGGGTAAAAAAATTATTTTTGCATTCCAAAACCAATCTTTATGGCAAAGGGACCTGTTTCTTCTTACATCGAACATCATTACCGGCACTTTAATGCTGCGGCATTAATGGATGCGGCAAAAGGATATGTGGCTCATCTTGATGAAGGGGGCAAGATGATGATTACCCTTGCAGGCGCTATGAGTACGGCCGAAATGGGGCTGAGCCTTGCTGAGATGATCAGGCAGGATAAGGTTTCCATCATCAGTTGCACAGGCGCCAACCTCGAAGAGGACATCATGAACCTGGTGGCACACAGCCATTATAAGCGGGTTCCGCATTATCGTCATTTAACTCCTCAGGAAGAATGGGATCTTCTCGAAAACCATTATAACCGGGTTACCGATACCTGTATCCCCGAAGAAGAAGCATTTAGAAGATTGCAAAAACATATTCATAAAATATGGAAAGAAGCAAACGATAAAGGGGAACGGTATTTTCCGCATGAGTATATGTATAAAATGCTGCTGAGCGGAGAGTTGAAACAATATTATGAAATAGATCCGAAAAACAGTTGGATGCTGGCAGCCGCGGAAAAAAACCTGCCTATTGTGGTGCCCGGGTGGGAAGACAGTACAATGGGGAACATCTTTGCTTCTTATGTAATAAAAAATGAATTAAAAGCCTCCACCATGAAAAGCGGGATTGAATACATGGTTTGGCTTACCGAATGGTACCGGAATAATTCAGCGGGAAAAGGAGTGGGCTTCTTCCAGATAGGCGGTGGTATTGCCGGCGATTTCCCGATTTGTGTAGTACCCATGATGTACCAGGATCTGGAATGGCATGATGTGCCATTTTGGAGTTATTTCTGCCAGATATCCGATTCTACTACGTCTTTCGGCTCTTATTCGGGAGCTGTACCCAATGAAAAAATCACCTGGGGAAAATTGGATATACATACACCAAAATTTATTGTGGAAAGTGATGCCACCATTGTAGCGCCGCTCATTTTTGCCTGGGTATTGGGTTGGTAACATGGTAAATCGCATCTAACGGATTTACTTTTTGTGACGACACAGCTTTGTTCGTTTGTTTAATGTGCACAATGCACAGTGAGTTGCCATGATCTTATATCAGAAAAAACATCTTCTTTAATTTTTTTAATAATTTATTCTATGCGTTTAATCCTGTTGTTTCTTTTCGTGTTTGCTACCGGCAATTCATTTGCGCAACTGCCAATGGCAAAGAACATCAGGAAGGCTTATTCAAATGGAACAAGAAGTACCGACGGGAAACCGGGCAAAAATTATTGGCAAAATTGGGCCGGCTATGATTTGTTGGTAAATTTTAATCCGGTTACCCTGTTATTAAATGGAAAAGCACAGATCAGCTATAAGAATAACAGTCCCGATACACTTAGTTATGTGTTGTTTAAACTTTATCCCAATTTTTACCAGGCCGGCAGCATTAGGATGGCGTCTATAAAACCCGAAGATGTAAGTGAAGGGGTTCAGGTTACTTCCATCAAAGTAAATGATGCGGAAACTAAAAAATTTAAAATTCAAAACACGAATATGGAGGTACCCACCCGGGTAATGCCTGGCCAAACTGTTCATTTTGATATTGAATATCATTATACGTTAAACAAAACATCGCATGTGCGTACCGGTGAGATTGAACCCGGAGCCGATTTTATTGCCTATTTTTTCCCGAGAATAGCTGTTTATGATGACATTGACGGATGGAACCAGAACCCATACATAGGTACCCAGGAATTTTACAACGATTTCTGTGATTTCAATTTGGAGGTAACTGTTCCCGGAGAATACCTGGTGTGGGCTACCGGCGATCAAACTAATCTTTCACAGGTGTATAAGCCGGAGGTTATTGAAAGGATAAATGAAGCAACATTAAGCGACGGATATGTTACCGTAGTTGACGCTGCTCAATTGAAACAAAACAGGGTAACCCTGCCCGATAGTTTACTTACCTGGAAATTTACAGCAAAGCATATTTCCGATGTGGTATTTGCCGTTAGCGATCATTATACCTGGATAAGTTCAGGGGTACTGGTTGATTCCTCCAACGGGCGAAGAACAAGGGTAGATGCAGTATATAATCCGAAACATAAAGATTATGAACTCGTGCCTTATGATGCCCATAAAACGGTTTATTTTATGAGCCATCAGTTCCCTAAATGGCCTTTCCCGTTTTCGCATATTACAATATTTGACGGGCTTGACCAGATGGAATACCCAATGATGGTGAACGATAACCCTTTGGCAGATCGTGCTGAAAGCATTGAGCTTACCGATCATGAAATATTTCACAGTATGTTCCCTTTTTATATGGGCATCAATGAAACCAAATACAGCTGGATGGATGAAGGATGGGCCACTATTGGCGAATGGTTAATTTCCCCGATGATAGACAGCAGCATTGTAGATTTATACGGTGTGGCCAGGTACGCAAATGATGCCGGATCTGAACTGGATTTACCCATTGTTTCTCTTACCACGCAGCAGAATATGGGATCGATGTTTGTGAACAGTTATCCTAAGCCCGCAATGGGTTACCTGTTTGTAAAAGATATGCTGGACGACAGCCTGTTTTTTAAAGGGCTTCATTATTATATTGAACAGTGGAATGGCAAACATCCCATACCATTCGATTTTTTTAATTGTATGAATGTGGGCACCGGAAGGAATATGGATTGGTTTTGGAAAAGATGGTTTTTTGAAGATGGCGAGCCCGATCTGGCCATTGGAAAAATAACGGTTAAGAATAAACGCAGATATGTAACCGTTTTAATGAAAGGCGCTAAACCGGTTCCTGTGGATATGAATGTTGAATTTGCAGATGGCAGCAGTTTGAATATTCACCGGTCGATAGCCGTTTGGGAAAATGGAGCAAACGAAATTTCATTGCCCGTTCCGGGAACAAAACCGATCAGGAAAATGGTACTTGCCGCTTCGCATACCCCTGATTCAAATCCCGGCGATAATGTTCTGGTAATATCAAAATTACCTTAGCCTTGCCGATTCGGGAAGCGGAATATCTCTTTTAAGCATTTGCTCCCGGTTGGCCATTTCCCAGGCGGTAAAAAAGATCATTTGCGTTCTTTTTAAATAGAGCGGCCATTCTATTTTTTCAACTGTATCGGTAGGTTTGTGGTAATCGGCCAGCAACATTCCGTCGTAAAAGAAAAGAACGGGAACGCCCTTTTTGGCAAAATTGTAATGGTCGCTGCGGTAGTAGATTCGGTTGATGTCATCCGGATCATCGAACTTATAATCCAGTACCAGTTTGCTGTATTTATGATTTACGGATTCGTTTATTTGTTGAAGATCGCTGCTGAGTTTATCGTGGCCAACTACATACACATATTTATGGATGTCCGGTTTTTTTCTTTCCGTATCTGTTCGTCCAATCATATCGATGTTTAAATCGGCTGTGGTTTTCTCTAAAGGAAAAACCGGGTGGTTGCTGTAGTATTCACTCCCCCAAAGTCCTTTTTCTTCTCCGCTCACCGTCATAAATACAATTGATCGTTTGGGCTGGTAACCGGCTTTGGCGGCTTCCATAAATGCATTTGCCATTTCAATTACGGCAACCGTGCCGCTACCATCATCATCTGCGCCATTATAGATCTGACCATTATAAATTCCGAGGTGATCGTAGTGTGCCGTAATCAACAGGTATTCTTCCGGCTTTTCAGCACCTTCAATCATTCCAATTACATTGCTGGCATAAATGGTATCCCGGTGTTTTTCTAATTTAAGTTTTACGGGCACAGTTATTTCAGCATGAACCGGGCTTTCGGATAAGCTTTCTGCTTTCAATTTATCAAGAAGGGTATCGCCAAAAATTCTTTCAGCAAAATCTCTCGAAATGATTCCACTCGGTATTGCTTCCTGTTGATTTTCGTGAGGGTAATACAGGGTAGGCATTTTTGCTTTAATAAAGTAATTTTCTTCAATTTCCTGCATGGCAGGGTTTAATATCCAAATTGCTTTCGCACCTTTTGAGGTGGCAATTTTCAGTTTAAGTCTAAGCCCGGGGTAGGTCCATTTGCTGTATTTATTATTTCCGCTAATCAGGTAATGCCCGTTTTTCATAGGTTCTCCAAGCATAAATACAACCACTTTGCCTTTTACATCAAGATGTTCGTAATCGTTATAAGCGCTGTCTTCTATTCCGTAACCTGCAAATACAATTCCGTTTGCATCGGTTTCCCCATTTTCAAAATTCGGAGAGTTGAATAAGAAATCTTTTTCTGCCCGGGCTTCTGTTCCGTTAACAAAAACTTCCGATTTAATAAGGCTGTCTTTATAAAGCGGATAAAGCTGCTGGTATCCTTTTATACCGGGTGGTTGGGCGAGTCCGATATGTTGAAATTGTGATTCAATCCATGCGGCGGCTTTACGCTGGCCCCGGGTACCTGTTTCACGGCCTTCCATATCATCGGCAGAAAGTTTGGTGAGTTTTTCTTTAAGCACATGTATGGAAATGTTTTTTGAAAACTGAAGTGCAGGATCTGTTTGTGCTGTTGAGTTGTTAACTAATAATATGCCCAATATGAGGAACAGGTATTTCATGTGCACAAATTGAATGATAAATTGAAAAAAGGGAAATAATGAAAGATATAAATGGAATATTAAACCGGTATTTTTTGAACCCTGTTTTGGTGTCGTCCTCCTTCAAATTCCGTATTCATAAAAACATCCAGCATTTTTTCGGCATCGCCATCTCTTACAAACCTGGCAGGGATACAAATAATATTTGCATTGTTATGTTTCCTTGCAAGTTCTGCTAATTCTTCTCCCCAGCAAATGGCGGCTCTTATGCCCGCATGTTTGTTTGCAGATATGGCCACACCGTTTGCACTTCCGCAAAGAAGGATGCCAAATGAGGACTCTCCGGATTCAACTGAGTGGGCAACGGGGTGTGCAAAATCGGGATAATCAACAGAATCTTTGCTAAAGGTGCCAAAATCCATAAACTTCATTCCTTCACCTTCAAGAAAGGAAATCAACTCTTCCTTACAATCGAAGCCCGCATGATCGCACCCAATGGCAATGGGTTTGTTTTTATCGAAGCAGTACATAATCTTATCATTTGTTGATACAAATTTAAGCCATGCAGGGGGTTATCAGCTCCATTGTGCATCTTCCTTTGCTTTTTCCTTATCTACTCTCGAACACAGGAATACACTGATTTCATAAAGTAAAATAAGTGGAATGGCCACAATCAACTGGCTGGTCCAGTCGGGAGAGGGTGTTATGATAGCAGCAACAATGAGGATGATTACAACTGCATATTTACGGTAAGTGCGTAAAAATTTTGCGCTTATTATGCCGATGCGGGCAAGTACCACGGCAAGTATGGGAAGCTCAAAAGAAATTCCACAACCGAGGATGATGCTGTTGAGGGTATCAATATAATCATCCAGTGTGGGAATATATTTATAGGCGCCTGTGGTACCCAGTTGAAAATTTGCCAGGAAGTTAAAGGTGAAAGGTGCTAATAAAAAATACCCGAATGCAGCGCCTAAGAAAAAGCAAAGCGATACCCAAAAAATACTTCCCCTTGCATACCTGATTTCTTTTTTAGATAAGGCTGGTTTTACAAATTTCCACAGCTCCCAAAAAAGGTAGGGAAATGCAACTACAATACCGCCAATCATTGCAATAGACAGGGCCGACATAAACGGGCCGCTAACGGTGTTTCCAAGCAGCGGGATATCTACCGGAGGCATACAAAGTGAATCGCCAAAATGAAGATAGTGGCTTAGGTTGCAAAGCGCTCTGTAGCTGATAAAGCTCGACCGGGCAGGGGCGTATATGATGTTGTCAAAAATCCAGTCGATGTAAATGAAGATGACGATTGCTGCAGCAAGCCAAACAATTACAGCCCGCATCAGGTGCCAGCGCAGCGCTTCTAAGTGATCCATGAAGCTCATTTCTGCACCATCTGCCGAAGTTCCTTTTGCGATTATTTTTCTGAAGCGATTTTTCCGTTCGCCTTCCTCTTGTTTCAAAATAAAAAAAATTTCGCTGCAAATTTAAGTGGTTCGGCTTTCTGCATGGATATTAATACGAGGAGCTAAAAAATTTAATTAACAAATTCAGGAGGAGGCTCAGCAAGTTGCCATAAAGTCATTATTCAAAATCAGTATTGTCCGGTAAAAAACATAATATAAGCCGGCCTTGTAAAATGGCGTTAAAAAAATTGGCCTGAACGGCGTTAAAAGAAAAACGCCATATTCAACGGTTGAGGAATGCTATTAGCGTAAAATTTGTACCACTGCCAGATTTGTCCTAATGCCCGAACTCGTTTTTCTTATACTAAACGGAATTATTTCGGATACCAAAGTTAAATCGTATAATGCCGATGTGATAGCCGTTTAGATCAATGGAATTGATCTATTAGGGATATCCAATCGGTATTAGCCGGGAAAGCCAATTTTTAGCCATTTTTCCAAGGCCTTGATTTTTTGCTCCACTTTTTTATCAGGAAAAAAGTGGAAATACCAGGGGCAGGTGGGCGATACCGTGAATTTTAATGAAGTTTAATACAGTAATGGATTTGGGCTTTTCGGTTAACACTTTAACCGGACACCAATGATTCAAAATCTCCATTTTTAATAGCATATAAAAAAGAAAACCCCTGTGGAAACAGGGGTCGGTTTACCAAAACTAACTGCTTATGAGAAAATTGACTATTTTATATTTACAATTACCATAATTGCAAAACCAATGCCAAAAAAAATCCGGCTTGTTAAAAAATGGTTTAGGTTAAATAATCCCGGTAAATTTTTTTACCCGAGAATGGAAAAGGAAGTTGGGGATGTGGCAGGCGTATGATCAGGATTGCTGATTGGTAAGTTTTTCTGCGTTTTCCGCAAATTGAAGTGCGTCAATAAAATCCTGTATATCACCATTTAAAACTGAATCAAGGTTATAAACCGTCATGCCAATGCGGTGATCGGTTACCCTTCCCTGCGGGTAATTATAGGTTCGGATTTTTGCGCTTCTGTCGCCGGTGCTTACGAGGGTTTTTCGTTGCCGGGAAATGGCTTCTTCTGCTTTGCGCACTTCTTCATCATACAGTTTGGTACGGAGCATTTCCATCGCTTTTTCGCGGTTGCCAAGCTGGGTGCGTTCGGTTTGGCAAACCACTGTAATGCCGGTGGGTTTATGGGTAAGGAAAACTTTTGTTTCCACTTTGTTTACATTTTGTCCTCCCGCACCGCCACTCCTTGCGGTTTCCATTTTCACATCACTTTCTTTCAATTCAAAATCAATATCATCAGCTTCCGGCATTACTGCCACGGTGGCTGCGCTGGTGTGTACCCTTCCGCTGGCTTCGGTATCGGGCACGCGCTGCACCCGGTGTACACCGCTTTCAAATTTCAACGTACCATATACATCATCGCCGGTAACCTCAACCTGCACTTCCTTATATCCGCCAACCGTTCCTTCACTTTCGCTAAGCAAAGCGGTTTTCCAGCCTTTTTTTTCGCAGTATTTTAAATACATCCTCAAAAGGTCGCCGGCAAATAAAGATGCCTCATCACCTCCTGTGCCTGCACGTATTTCCAGAATGGCATTTTTTTCATCATAAGGATCTTTTGGAATTAGCATGGCGCGAAGTTCCTTTTCAAGCAGTCCTTTTTTTTCTTCAAGAGCGGGCAGTTCCAGCTTGGCCATTTCCCGCATTTCCTCGTCATCGCTAACCAATACTTCTTTATTAAAAACAAGATCATCAAGCACGCTTACATACTCGGCTCTTTTTAATACAATTTTTTCCAGGCTACGGTATTCTTTACTCATTGCACCATAACGCTTATTATCGCTTACAATTTCGGGGTTGGTAAGTGCAATGGCAAGTTCATCAAAACGGGCTTTTATGGCATCAAGCTTATCAAGCATAGAAGATATATGGGATCTTATTAATCAGTTCAGTTAATTTGCAGGGCGCAAAATTAAGGATTACAAACTCGTGGCGAAAAGGAAACTTAGGGCAAATCAGGTTTTTTCGGGAAAAGAATTTCTTGAGCCTAATACTGTGCTTGTTTTTGAAGGAGAGCGGTTAATGGATCTGGTGATGGCCGAAGATGCGGGCGATGATATAGAGTTTTTAGATGGCATCCTGCTCCCCGGGATGATAAACGCGCATTGCCATTTGGAGCTTTCGCACCTGAAAGGAATCATTCCCCGGCAAACCGGCCTGGTTGATTTTTTAGGAAAGGTAATAAGTGAAAGAAACATGGAAAGCGAAGTAATTGATGCCGCCATCGTTCAGGCCGATAAACAGATGTGGGAATGTGGTGTGCAGGCGGTTGGAGATATCTGCAACACCTGCCATACCCTCTCTGCAAAAAAAAGCAGCCCGGTTACTTACCACAGTTTTATTGAAGTGGCGGGCTTTCCGCCCGGCATTGCGGAATCAAGGTACGAGGCGGCAGTGGAATTATTAAACCGGTTTTCTGCATGGCAATTTGCAGCATCCTTAACCCCGCACGCGCCTTATTCCGTATCTCCGGCATTGCTCCGGAAAATTGATTCATCTGTTTCAGGTTCAGTTTTTTCGATCCATAACCAGGAGGCGGAAGATGAAAATAATTTGTTTCAAAACAGGCAGGGCGATTTTTTAAGGATGTATAAAAAGATGGGTATTAACATCGATTTTTTTTCAGCTACCCATAAATCTTCATTACAAAGCTGGCTGCCTTTTGTGCAAAGAAAAGAATCGCTGTTGCTGGTTCATAACGTAGCCATACACGAAACCGATCTGGCATATTTAAAAACCTGGGCTGCGGAAACAGGTTCAGGAGTTTGTTTTGTTATTTGCGCCCGTGCAAACGAATATATTTCGGGCATGTTACCACCTGTAGAAATGCTGATTCAATCCGGGTTTCCCATTGCCATTGGAACAGACAGTCTGGCATCGAACGATGCACTTGATCCCGCATACGAGATAAATTTTCTTGAACATCATTTTAAAGATGCAGATGTTTCTGTGTGGCTGAGAGCCGCCTGTTCAAATGGCGCAGAAGCCTTGATGCTTAATGATAAATTTGGCAGCTTATTAAAAGGACGTAAACCCGGGCTGGTACTTATGGCCGGAGAAAAAGGCAACAGGGAATTTAAACGAATTATCTGATTGCTTTCCAAATGCGAATTTTAGAACCGGATGTGAGTATTGTCTGGTAAAATGCATAATGTAAACCGGCCTTGAAAAAAATGGGGTTAAGAAAATTGGCCTGAACAGCGTTAAAAGAAAAACGCCATATTCAACTGTTGGGTAATGCAATTCGCTCAAAAGTTGTACCACTGCCGGGCTTGACCTAATGCCGGAATTTGTTTTTCATGGCCGGGAAAAGCGATTTTTAGCCATTTTTCCAAAGCCTTGATTTTTTGCTTCAGTTTTTTATCAAAAAAAAGGGGCAATATCAGGATCAGGTGGGGGATACTGTGAATTTTAATGAAGTTTAATACAGTAGTGGATTGGGGCTTTTCGGTTAACACTTAACAGGTGGCATAATTCTTCGATACAATCGGGGCAGTATTAACAGGCACAAGTGGCCCTTCGGAACACTTGCGCAAGTTTCAAAAATGAAATGAAGATTGCTTACAACACTTCGCTCAACACCTGAAACGCACGAAGCCTTTTGAAACCCGGAACGTGCAATACATAATAATCTTCAATTGCGATCAACAGGTTTTTCCTCTCCTGCTTATTTAAAGCAATTTGATGAAATTCATCAGGATGCCGCAATTTCAACAGTTCAGAAATTATTTCTGCCGGCTGAGGATCTAAAAACTGTGGGTGATGAGGTTGTTCTTTTGTAAACAGGCCTTCTTTCAAATCGAGAAAAAAGGGAGCGGATAATTTGGTATTGAAATGTAGCTTAAAGCCGAAAAAACCGGCAAGATTCAAAGCAAAAAACAAAGGAAAATTTGCTGCTGATTTGTTAGCTGCCTGATCGAGGTGCAGCAGGCTGTCTTCCACAAAAGCGAATAAATCGGGATTCGTTTCAGGTTGCCGCAAAGTTTTGTGCAGCAGTTCTATCATAAAAAGGGCGATGCAGTTTTTCACCACATCCGAAAAAAGCTGCCGGTAAATGGTTGCCCAGGATGCCTCCTTTATCCGCTGCATATTTTTTTGCTCGTTATGGTAGGCAACCACATCAAGCAGGGCAGCGGGCTGAAACATACCGGCTTTGGTTCCTCCCTTTTTTTGTGCCCTGATTCCATTCAGCATATAGGTTTGTAAGCCAAACCGGCTTGTGTATGCAGTAACAACCAGGCTGGTTTCGCCAAATTTTATGGAATGAAGAATGATGGCTTTTGTTTGATGAATCATGGTCAATTTATAAACGTTTGCCCCGGTATTCGGATGTAAATATCTTTCTTTGCAAAATATTTAATGAATTAGCACGCATGTGGAAAAAGCTGGGATTATTTGTTCTTAAATTTCGGGTGGTACTTCTGCTGTTGCTTGCAGCAGCCACCGTAATGATGGGTTATTATGCCTCAAAGGTGAAGTTAAGCTACGAGTTTTCAAAAGCCGTACCTGTTGATAACCCCAAATACCAGGATTATCTCCGGTTCAGAAATACTTTTGGCGATGATGGCAATATTCTTGTGTTAGGGGTGCAAACGGAAAAGCTGTTTGATTTAAAAACATTTAACCTTTACCGTAAGTTACAGGAGGATATTCGAAAACAAAAGTATGTAGAAGATGTATTGGGTGTTCCCGGCGCTGTGGTATTAATGAAAGACAGCCTGGCCGAAAAACTGGAGGCAAAAAAAATTTTCAGCAATGTCCAAAACAGCCAGCAGGCGCTGGATAGCGCAAGGGCGGTATTTGAAAACCTGCCGTTTTATAAAAGCCTGTTATATAACCCGCAGCGCCATGCTTACCTGATGGCGGTACGCATCAATAAAGACATATTGAATTCGCCCGGGCGAACCGGAGTGATTAAGAAAATCAATCAATCGGCAAATGAATTTGCTGCAGCTTCTAATGTGGAAGTGCATTTAAGCGGGTTGCCGCTTATCCGTACCATGGTTGCTGATCGTATTCAGCAGGAAATGAAGGTGTTTCTCATCGGTTCAATGTTGCTGAGTGTGCTTATCCTGATGTTGTTTTTCCGCTCGGTTTCCACAACCCTTTTATCGATGGGCGTGGTGGCTATCGGCGTGGTTTGGACGCTTGCGCTCATTTATTTATTTGGATATAAGATTACTCTTTTAACCGCACTGATTCCTTCTTTGGTGGTGGTGATCGGCATTCCCAATTGTATTTATTTCATCAACAAATATCATTCGGCTTATCTCGCATCGGGCCACATGAATAAGGAAGAGAAAAAGAAAGATGCGCTGGTGGCTATGGTAAGTAAAATGGGGGTGGTTACGTTGTTTTGTAACCTCACTGCCGCCATAGGGTTTGCGGTTTTTGCATTTACCCAAAGCGCTATATTAAATGAATTTGGCGCAGTAGCGGGAGTGAGCATCATGCTCATATTTGTCATCTCATTTATCCTGCTCCCGGCAGTGCTCAGTTATTTACCTGCACCAAAGCCCCGGGAGTTAAAATACCTCAGTAACCGGTATATTACCCGCCTGCTCGATCGAATTGAAAGATGGACCCTTCAACATAAAAAATGGATATTAGGCGTTACCGTTGTGGTACTGGTTTTTTCTTTGTTGGGATTACTCCGGTTAAAATCGGTTGGATACATTGTAGATGACCTGCCCAAAAAGGATAAGATATTTACCGACCTCAAATTTTTTGAAAAGAATTTTAAAGGCGTAATGCCTTTGGAGATTGTAGTGGATACCAAAAAACGGAACGGACTAACCGGGATGCGTGCTTTAAGTGTATATGAGAAGATTGATTCATTAGATGCGTTTATTGCCCGGCTTCCGGAAACCAACCGCCCTTTATCGGTGGCTGAAGGGCTAAAATTTGCCAAGCAGGCGTTTTATGAAAACGATTCTGCACAGTACCTGATGCCCAATGGTTTCGACGGGGCATTTGTGGCCGAATACCTGAAACCATCAAAATCGGAAAAAGGAAATAACCTCTCTAAAATGATGTCATCTTTTATTGACAGTTCCAGGCAGCGCACCCGGCTAAGTGTTAGTATGGCTGATGTGGGAACAGTTCGCCTGCCAGAAGTGATTGATACCATTCAAGCGGAATGTAACCGGATTTTCGACAGTTCAAAGTATCACATCAGCTTTACCGGGGCAAGCGTTACCTTTTTGGAAGGCAGCCATTTTATTATTAACGGATTGAAAGAGAGTATTTTGTGGGCGTTTGGACTCATTGCCCTTTGTATGCTTTACCTGTTCAGGTCGGCAAGAATTGTGGTATGTTCACTAATCCCCAACCTGATACCACTGGTATTTACAGCCGGATTAATGGGCTGGACGGGAGTTCCGTTAAAACCTTCTACCGTATTGGTTTTCAGCGTGGCATTGGGTATAGCAGTGGATATTACCATCCGGTTTTTAGTGAATTACCGCCAGGATTTACCCCTGTTTAAAGGAAATGTGGAAGAAACGGTGCGGAGTACGGTTCACCAGACGGGGTTAAGTATAATATATACGGCATTGGTTCTCACAGCCGGATTTGTAATTTTTTGCGCAAGTAGTTTTGGTGGAACCTTTGCCTTAGGCTGGCTTACTTCGGTTACCCTGATAGTGGCTACGGTAACCAATCTTACCCTTTTACCGGTATTATTATTAATTACGGGAGGTAAAAAAAGATGAACCAATTTGCAGCGGAACTGAATCTTTTTTTGTCAATATCATGTTAATTGATGTTTTTTCAGGTTTGTAAGTTATCTTGCACATTCTTAAAACGAAACTAGAATTCTTATGAGAAAAATTTTCCTAGGTTTTTTCTTTGCAATTTTTTGCACCCTAGGCGCTCTGGCCCAAACTGTTATAACGGGTCAGGTGACAGATGCCAACGGGAAAGCACTGGCCAATGCGTCAGTAACTATTCAGGGATCAAAAACAGCGGCAGCGCTTACTGGCAACGATGGTTCATACCATATTACGGTGCCTGCTAATGCGAAAGCGCTGATTTTTTCCTATACCGGAATGGAATCAGTAACCGAACCTATAAACGGTCGTACTTCTATTTCTGTATCATTAAAGCTTAAACAAAGCGATTTGAGCGAAGTAGTTGTTACCGGGATTTCCCGCGTTAAGAAATCGCAATACGCCGGTGCAGCCACAAAAATTGATGACAAACAGTTAAAGGATAAGCCTGTAGGGTCATTCGATCAGATCCTTCAGGGTAGGGCTCCCGGTGTTTCTGTGCTTTCCGGTTCAGGCCAGCCAGGTAACGCATCCAATGTGATTATACGTGGGCAAAGTTCCATTATCGGAGGATCTACACCGTTATATATAGTAGATGGTATTCCTGTAGAAGCTGCTGTGTTTCAGGGGTTGAATCCTAACGACTTTCTTTCTGTAGATATCCTTAGAGATGCCGTTGCTACTGCAATGTATGGTTCTAATGGTTCGGCAGGGGTTATTGTAATTACTACAAAGAGGGGATCATCCGGCAGGCTGAAGCTTTCTTATTCCGGCCAAATGGGAGTTAAATCTAAACCTGATTTTGCCTTCCGTACGATGAATACCACCGAATTATTGAAAGCTCAGGAAGAATATGGAAAAATTGTAGGTGCAACAGCAAGTACGCCTACATTGCCCGGATGGTATTATTCTACCGAAAATCCAAGATATGCCACCCTTTCTCCCGATCAGCAGTCGGCAGAAGCGCATATCTATGATTCTATTAAATCGATCAACACCAACTGGTACGATGAAATTTTCCGTAATGGAACATTCAGTAATCACGAAATACGACTGAGCGGCGGTACCGGTAAAACCCGTTTCAGCAGCAGTTTAGCAATGTACGATGAAAAAGGTACTACGCTTCGTTCAGATATGAAACGTATTACCAGTTTAACCGGTATTGATTATTCCGACGATAAATTTGATTTTAACCTCACCCTTAACCTGGGTTATACAAAGCGTAATTTCCAGCAAACTACCGTTACAAATAATTTAGGTAACCCCTTCCTGTTTGCTGTAGTAAACGTTCCTTATACAAGGGCTAAGAATGATGACGGAAGCTGGGCGGTAGGGCCTACCGGTGATCCTACATTTACAGCAGCCAACTCTTTAGATGTTACTTCAAAAGATGTTAATTCCACTAACCAGTTTAAGGGAACACTTGGGATGACACTTAACTATGACATTACTAATTATTTATCAGTAGGCGTAACAGCAGGTGCCGATTTCAGAGAATCGCAGGGAACCAATTATGGAGCTAAAGATGCCTGGATCAGGCTTAACTCAACCAGCATTACGGGTCATGCAGGTTTTCAATATGAAGATTTAAGCAGGAACTTAATTGGGAACGTTCGTCCTAATATTACTTATCACAACATGTTCAAGGATAAGCATGAATTGGAAGTATCGGTTTACGGGGAATATGTTACCAATATATATAAAGCATTCAGTATGACTGGGTATGGAACTAATCCAAAAAGCCCAAATACCCCCGCTTCCGTTACACAGGGGAATGCCACAAATCAGCTCTATTCTGTAGTAGGTGGCGGACGTAGCAGAAACAGCCTTCTTTCAGGTTTTGCAATTGCCCGCTATACTTATCTGAATAAATATACCTTGTCGGGTAGCTTTAGGGATGATGGTTCCTCAAAACTTCCTTCTAATTCCCGCTGGCAGAAATTCTGGTCGGTTGGTGGAATCTGGGAAGCTTCCAAAGAAAAATTCCTTGAAAATTCAAATTTCGTAAATCTGCTCAGGCTTAAGTTGAGCTATGGTGGTGCGGGAAATTCTAATAACTTTCCCAATGGAGATTATCCATACCAGGCACAATATGGCGAAGGTTCCTATTCCGGCCTCGTAACTGTTGAGCCTATAACACCTGGTTATGCTACATTAAAATGGGAAACTACCTGGGTAACCAACCTCGGTATTGATTTTGAATTGTGGAAAAGAAGGATTTATGGTGATGTGAACCTGTATAATAAAGTTACCAAAGATGTTTTTGTGCGAAAGGGACTTTCTGCCGTTTCAGGATTTGACTATCTTCCTCAAAATTTGGGTAAGATCGGAAACAAAGGTGTTGAACTTAACCTGAACGTGGATGTGGTTCGAAACAGCAAAGTATTATGGACTGTTTTTGGAAACCTTTCTTATAATAAGAACGAAGTTCTTGACTTAGCAGGGGAACCTCCATTTGAACAGGGTACAGAATTGATTACTGAAGGATTGCCTTTGGGTACACACTACGAAGTAGCCTGGGCAGGTGTAGATGCTGCTACCGGTAAACCCCTTTATTACGATATTAATGGTAATGTTACTGATGTTTACAGCACAGATAACCGTGTTCAAACATTCGGTACCTGGGATGCTCCCTGGAAAGGTGGTTTTGGTACAAGAATTAATTATAAGGGTTTCGATCTGTCGGCTTTGTTTAGCTGGCAGAAAGGTGCAACTAAGGTGGATAACATGGAATACTTCATGGAAAACCCGGTTGGATTCCTTGCTGGTGGTTACAACCAGAGTGCCGATTTAGTGTTCTGGCAGAAACCCGGCGATATTGTGAATACACCAAGCCCGTTATATAGTGTTAATTTTAGTTCGAAGATTATTCATAATTCTGACTTCCTCCGTCTTCGTGATGTAACTTTGGCATATACACTTCCAGGGGCTACACTTGCTAAAACTAAGGTGATATCCAGTGCAAGGTTATATGTGCAGGGTTCTAATCTTTTCATCTGGACAAAATGGAGAGGTCCGGATCCTGAAGCCGGAGCTACAAACATTAACCTGAGTGAATACCCCAATCCTCGTGCTTTTACAGCAGGAATTGAAGTCACTTTCTAATTCAATAAAACAAGAAAATTGTAATATGATAACGAAAAAATATTTCATACTCCTGCTTGCTGGATTTAGCGTTTTGTCCAGTTGTAAGAAGGAGCTCGATCAACAGCCTTATGATACCTTCAATGAATCGAATGCTTTCTTAACGGTTGAAGATATTGGAAAAGGGCTAAATGGTGCTTATGGAAGATATGGTGCTTATGCCAACGATATGTATGTAAGTGCACTGGTTTCGGATGAAGCAAAACTCGGTATTAATAATGCCGGCCAGGGAGCTTTAACTTACCGTTACCAATACTCTTCCGATGCCACTACCGGAGGAGATGTGATTGGCGCTTTTTATGGTTATTATTCTCTGATCGATCAGGTTAACAGGGTGCTTGCCAAAGTAGATGGTGCAACTGCCGCTAATGCTTCAGAGGAAACCTTAAAGGATGCTTATAAAGGTCAGTTGCTTGCTCTTCGTGGTATTGCGCATTTTGAACTGATGCGCAATTACAGTGGCAATTATGCTCCTGATGCTCTGGGTGTTCCCATTATGACCCAATCTGATGTATTTGCTTTACCTGCACGCAATACCATGGGTGAAGTAATGGCTCAGATTGAAACTGATCTGAGTGATGCAAAAGCGCTTATGCCTCCGGTTAGTGCAAGCGATTACAGCGATCTTACACTTAACAAAATAAGTGTTGCAGGTTTTCAGGCAAGAATCGCACTTTATAAAGGGGATTATGATGCGGCTGTTACTTACGCTACTGAAGTAATTAACTCCGGTGCTAAACCATTGGTTGACGCTGCTACTTTCCCGCTGATCTGGACAGATCAAAGTGATGCTGAAGTATTGTTCCGTATCCGTTACGAAACTTCTACTGCAATTGGCGGATTGTGGACTACTACCAGTAATGCAATTTATATAGCACCTTCCGATAAGCTGCTCGATGAATATGATTATGATAATGATGTGAGAGGAAATACGTATTTTGCTACACTTGGTGGTAATCCTTTGGTATATAAGTTTTTCATTTCACCACGCGGTGGCCGTGTGGTAGATATGAAGGCACTTCGCACTGCTGAAATGTACCTGATAAGGGCAGAAGCTTATGCTAAATCATCTTCGCCTAATATTTCTGCAGGTGCCGACGACCTGAATACCCTTCGTGCTGAAAGAATTAACGGATATACTCCTGAATCTTTTGCTACACCGGCCGCTTTAATAGATGCAGTTTTGGAAGAAAGATATAAGGAACTTTGCTTTGAAGGATTCCGTTTTTATGATCTGAAAAGGAATAATCTTCCGGTTGAACGTTGGGCATCTGATGCCGCTGAAGAATGGCAAACACTTCCAGTAGGAAACTACCGGTTCGTTTTCCCGATTCCCAATCAGGAAATGCTGGTTAACCCCAATATGGTTCAGAATCCGGGAGAGTATTAACAGCTATTACTAAAAAAACAAATTAATTATATGAAATTGATTAATAAATTAGTTTTTGCGGCAAGCCTGATTGGAGGAATTTCTCTGGTGAGTTGTGATAAAACGAAAGTTTATCCCACTACTGAAGCTCCTGCGCTTGCGCATTTCTTAAAAACGTCCACCATTCAATATGCCATCAGAGGAACAGAACCTGTTGATCCAATTACTATTGGTGTTGGAACTTCTGATGTGACCAATGCTGATCGTACCGTTACCATTTCGGTAACCTCACCTACAGGTGCAGCCGCCGGAACTCAGTATAACCTTAGTTCAACTACGTTAACTATTCCGGCAGGAGAAGCTACTACAGAATTTCAATTGCAGGGCTTAATTACAGGGTATCCTTCAGGCCGCTTAGATACGTTATTTCTCACCATTACAGAACCATCTGTAAAACCAGCTCAGTTTTTAAATAAACTAACTGTTGTGATGGGAGATATCTGTTCTGAAGGAAATCCGTTTAACCTGAGCGATTTTCTTGGTGATTATGATAATACCAATGAATTATTAGGTACAAGCGGTTATGGCCCATATACCACTTCTATTACCGCTGCAACTCCAATTACGGCTACTACTGCTCAGATTAGTGTTATGAACATTTTTGATGATGGTTGGTCTGACCCCATCAATTATATTCTGGACTGGTCCGATCCTAATGATAAAACAGCTACCTGTGTTGAAAATCTGGCAATTGGCGGAAGTGATGCCGGAACCTTAAATAGCGCTTATGCAGGGATGACAATTGCCATACGTCAGGCAAGCGGCTATACAGGATCATTTTCATCCTGTGATCAAACTTTTACTTTAGTAAATCAGCTTGGGGTATCTAATTTAGGTTGGTTTGGTATTCCTGCCAATCTCTATACAGTTACGCTGGCAAGGTAAAAAATGCCAAATATATTTTTAAAGAGAGCCATTTTGGCTCTCTTTTTTTGTGCAAAACATATTTATATTTCTATTTAAATGCTGCCTCCTTTGGCACAAGTGATCCCGCTTGCGGGGGCACTTGTGCAAGTAAAAGCTATTAGTTGAATACTGATTCTTAGCTGCACCGGCTGCCGGATGGAAGCGGCACTTTCTATGCTGTTGCGTTCATCATAAGGTGTGCAAAGAGATTTTAGACAGCATAGGAAGTACAGCGTACAGCCGCTACTGAAGCTGAAAAAAGTTAAATATGCCGACAGCCCATAATAAATACAACGAAAACATTTTAAGCCTGACGCGGGATAACAACAAGTACATATCAGATACAATTACCTGAATTTTCCTACGCGCATTAACTTCAGTAACCAAAACAATGGTGTTATTGAATATAAGTACGATGCTGCAGGTACAAAACAAAAAAAGATTGTAACAGAAGATGATGGCGCTACAACGTATAGAACAACGACGTACTATCTTGGAGAGATGGTATATGAGAAACGGGAGGGTTATCCCGATGCCGATGGAACAACTAAGCTGATTTCTCAAAAATCGCTCTTTTAGAAAGAAGGAAATATAGGTGGTGATCTGCCATCTGCGAGCCATTATTATTTCTCACAGCGTACACCAATTTGCCACAGAAGAAAAGCGCTGTTTAGCGGTATATTTCTATTGCATAAAAGCTACTGCATTTGCTTATAGGTAGTTACCATGTCTGGTTTAAAGAAAATAAAATAGCGCAATAATTAAAATATGTTCAATTATTTAGCTGTTAAACTGATAACAACAGCTATCCTTTGCCACAAAACCTGCAAGTAGAATTTCCTGTAGCCATTTCCTCTTTTCAAAAAAAATTCTAACTTTCTATAAGTTATGGTTGATTTGGGTACCCATATTACCTCTGAAAAGGGCTCCTGGTTTTCCCGGCGAAAAAGTCTTGCTGCGGGCGTAGGTTCATTTTTACTGCTGATTATTCTAACCACTTCGTTTATTTATCAGCGATTTACCATTGCCCGGGCCGAACAAAAGGAGGATATCCTGGAATTTGCCGATAAAGTAAAATCAAGCCTTCACGAATCGTTCACCTATAGCCTCACTTCCGCCAAGATGCTTGCCGTTTTTATTTCTGCAAACCATGAGGAAGGAAAATTCGACTCTGTAATCCGGAAATTTGTTCGTTCATCCAATTATATTGACGCCATTCAGTTATTGCCCAACGGAATATTAAGTTATGAGTATCCGGCAACAGGTAAAGATTCTGTTTTTGATCTCAACCTGTTTAGAAACCCGGAATCAGCAAAAGCTGCCTTGCTGGCCAGGTTTCAGCACAAAAGCTTATTTAGCAGTTCCATTCAATTAAAAGGAGGCGTGAGAGGCATGGCCAGCTATCACCCCGTTTATAACGACTCCGGTTTTTGGGGATTTGTGGGCGTGGTATCTAACCTTAATTCGGTGTTTTTAAATGCCGGTATTGATACCGGCGGAAGAAAAGGGTATTATTTTAATATATCATCAACGAATCGGCTAACCGGGAAAGAAAGCATCATCAGGCAATCCGTTAAATCGCCGGTTGATGCTCAGGAAGTAATCATTAAAGTTCCTAATGGCGAATGGAAAATAACCGTTATCCCTGCGCACCGGTACATGGGGTCGGCCGACCTGTGGATTCTTTTTGCATTGGCATTTTCCTTATCTGCACTTGGCGGAATATTTGTATTTCATATTGTTCAACGACCCCAAAGGTTAAATCAACTGGTTAAAGAACGCACCGATCAGCTTATAGAAAATGAAGAAAACTACAAAACACTATTTGAGAAAAACCCATTGCCGCTTTGGATTTATGATAAACAATCGCTTCGTTTTCTTGAAGTAAATGAAGCCGCCAGGGAGTTTTATGGCTATTCGGTTGAAGAATTTGATGCCATGACGGTACTGGACATCAGGTTGCCGGGAGATGTAGAGGATTTTATCGCACAGATAAACAGGAATAACGGAACCAATTTGCGGGAAGCAGGTGTTTGGACACACATTAAAAAGGATAAACAAACCGTTAAGGTGTTTATCTTTTCCAGGAATATTGATTATAAAGGCCATGATGCAAAACTGGTTTTGCTGATTGATGTGTCTGAAAGAACAAGAATTGAACAGGAATTTAAAAGAAGCGAAGAAAAGTACCGGATGTTAATTAATCAGGCATCTGATGGCATTATCCTTTATTCATTTGATGGAAAAATACACAGCTTTAATCATGCTGCCTGCGAGCAAACCGGCTATACCGAGGAAGAATTTTCGAATGTAAACATGCATACCCTGTTTATTGAAAACCGGCCGGTACCCCAAAAAGGAGAAGATATGCCAATTGTAAAAGATAAAGGCACAACGCTCTACCGGTGGGTGAAACGAAAAAATGGTTCTGAATATATTGTAGAACTTAATGCGAGGCTGCTTGATGATGGAAAAATTCTGGCGATACTCAGAGATATTACCGAAAGGGAGGAAATTCTTGAACGCCTTAGAACTTCCGAAGAGCGATTTGCCACCTCTTTTCGTTCCAGTATAACGGCTTTTTCCATCATTGATAACGAAGGGATGATTTTAGATGCCAATGCATCCTACAAAAAACTGCTTGCCATAAAAGATGAAGTGATTGGAAAAACTTCGATGGAAGCAGGGATATTATGGCATGCCAGTGAAGATACACGCCTGTACCACAGAGATCAGATCAGGCAGCTAATGGATGAAAAAGGGAGGATAGAACATTATGAACTCGATATTACCGCCTCTGATGGCGAGCACAAAACCGTGCTTCTTTCTATTGAACCCATCAGGTTTCAAAATGTACTGCATTGGTTTGTGTCGGCAATAAATATAACCCGCGAAAGGCAGAGAGAAGAAGAAATTCGCTCTTATAATGAACGGTTCAGTATGATTACTTCCGCTACCAGGGATGCAATTTGGGATCACGATTTCAGATTAAACAAAACCTGGGGAAATAAAAAATTATACGATATATATGGATACGATCCCGATTCGGATGTCGTCATCAATTTTGAAACCTATGTGGAACACCTTCACCCCGACGATCGCGATGGCATAGTATCCCGAATGTATAAGTCGATAGAATTAAAGAAGGAGCATGTGGAGGAGTATTTCAGATTTAGAATGGCCGATGGCAGTTACCGGAATTTTCTGGATCGCGCATTTATACAATATGATGCCAATGGTAAGGCAACCCGAATTATGGGTGCCATGCGCGATATGACCGAAGAAGAAAATGCAAAAACACATCTCCTCAAAGAAAAAGCCATTTCGGATTCCATCATTAATAGCCTGCCCGGTATCTTCTATCTGGTAAATGCCCGGTTTAAATTCATCAGGTGGAATAAAAATTTTGAATCCATAACGGGATATACAACCGAAGAGCTGGGGAAAATGACCCCCTCAGATATTGTTCCTTCCATGTATCATGAATCCATTAAAAAAATTATGGAGAAAAGCCTGCAGGGCGAATATCAGCATATAGAAGTGGAACTGCTTTGCAAAAACGGAAAATTAATTCCATACTTTTTTAATGGACAACCCATTTATTACGAAGACCAGCATTGCGTGATGGGAATAGGCCTGGATTTATCGGAACAACGGAGGGCGCAACAAAAAATTATGGAAAGTGAAATACGGTATCGCGATCTTATTGAACAGGCTTCCGATGGTATTATTGTTGTTGATCCAGATGGAAATTATGTAGAGGTAAACTCCAGCTTTTGCAGCCTGCTCGGTTATACAAAAGAAGAATTGCTGAGCATGAATTCGCGAACCATCGTTCCTTCCCTTGCCGCTGAAGTAAATTTGAGTAAAAAGATTGAAGAGATCCAAACCGAAAAAGAATCTGTGATTAATGAAGTGTTGCTGAAAAAAAAGGATGGGACCCTCATACAGGCAGAAACACACTCCAAAAAATTACCCGATGGAAACCTGATTTCCTTTATTCGGGACTTGACGGAACGAAAAAAGGCCGACAGGGTAATCAGGGAAAGTGAAGAAAGGTATCGCGCCCTTGTAGAAAAAGCCACGGAAGTATTGATGTTGTATGATATTGAAACGCGGTTATTCGTAAATGTTAGTGAAAGTGCGGGGAAGATGTTTAAGAAATCGACAGAGGAACTTTTAACCTGCGGATTCCGGGAAATAAGCCCCGGGAAACAACATAACCAAAGCTCCGAAAAAATATTTGAAGAGAAATTAAAATCGGCACTTACCGGAGAGAAAGTGAATTTTGAATGGGATTATATCGACAGCAGCAATCACATCATCCCCTGCGAAACCTGGCTGGTAAGGTTACCGGGGCCCAGGGTGCTGATTCGCGCCAGTATTCACGATATTTCGGAAAGGAAAAAATATGAAAAGGAACTGAAAAATTCATCCGAAGAACTGAGGGCGCTTTATAATTCATTGCAGAATGTGCGGGAAGAAGAGCGGCAGCACATTGCAAGGGAAATTCACGATGAACTGGGGCAACAGCTTACCGGCTTAAAGATGGATATTTATTCGGTTTACCGGAGCCTGAAAACCGACGACAACCACATCAATAAAAAAATGCAGGAAACCCTTGGGCTTATCGATCAAACCATGAGCTCGGTACGCAAGATTGCCATGGAGCTAAGGCCAAGCATCCTTGATGATCTCGGGTTATTACCTGCCCTGGAATGGCAGGCCGAAGAATTTGAAAAACGATCTTTTATTAAAGTAAACTTTCACAGCAACATTTCCCACCTCGTAGTAGAACCCAATATTGCCATTGCCCTGTTCCGGATTTTTCAGGAACTGCTTACCAATATTGGCCGCCATTCGGAAGCTACCCACGTTAATGTTCGGGTGTATATTGAAGGAAGCAGTTTATTTTTGCGTGTTGAAGATGATGGAAAAGGGTTTGATCGGGAAGCGGTAGAATTTAAAAAAACACTCGGGCTTACCGGTATTAAGGAACGGGTTAACATGATTGACGGAACTTACGAAGTGAATACAGGTAAAGGAAAAGGAACCAGGGTTTTGGTTTCCGTGCCTGTTGTAAATAATAAATAAGCAGTTGATTATGCGAATATTAATTGCCGACGACCATCTGGTGGTGCGGAAAGGGCTAAAACAAATTCTATTGGAAGAATTTCCAAATGCAGAAATTGAAGATGTTCCGGATGCCGAAGAAATGATCCGTAAAGTAATGGATGGAAAATGGGATGTGGTGGTTAGCGATATGACCATGCCCGGGCGCAGCGGCCTGGATGCACTTCAGCAAATCAGGCAAATATCTCCCGGGCTTCCGGTGCTCATTCTCAGCTTTCATTCCGAAGAACAATATGCACTCCGGGTACTGAAAGCAGGCGCATCGGGTTACCTCAATAAAGGTTCGGCAGCCGAGGAACTGGTAAAAGCCGTGCAAACCGTTATACTGGGCAAAAAATATATTTCTGAAACGGTGGCTGAAAAACTGGCATCCAGCATATCGGGCGGAGAAAAACAGATTCATGAATTACTTTCCGACAGGGAGTTTGATGTGATGAAATTACTTGCCGGAGGCAAATCGGTTTCTGATATTGCAGATATGCTTTCGCTTAGCGTTACCACCATAAGTACTTACCGCGCCAGAATTATGACGAAGATGAATATGAAAACCAATTCCGACCTCACCAAGTATGCCCTCGAAAACAAACTGATTTAATTTCTTTACCGCATACGGAAAATGAAGCCCGGCGTGCGTAGTGTTTTTACTACAAACAAAGAATCGGCTAAACTACAATTAAGCCATTTCAATCCTCTACATTCGTGCAATTTATTTGCAAAAAGCAGCCGGAATATATAAACGGCTGCCGCCCATTGGCTGTAAAGAAATTTTGAAAAGTTCTTTTTAATGACTGATCAGTGTTTTCGGCGGGTTTTCAAAATCTCTTACAGGCTATTTTGCTAACTCAACGAAATAAATATCCGGCATAAACGAATTGAAACTATGATGAACCTAAGCCTGGAATGTTGCTAATATCTTTTTTGAAAAACACCAATTTTTTCCTTACCCCGAAAAAGCCCTGTAAAAACAAGAAATTAGGCCGGAAAGTTTTTAGTGATTAAAGCCATTAACTTACCGGCTTTTTTATGCATAAATCCGGTTGATCGAATCACGGAATTTTTCCATCACCACTTTACGCTTTAGGCTCAGCTTGGGGGTCATTTCGCCGGTATCTATGCTCCATTCATCGGGGAGTAATTCAAATTTCTTTATTTGTTCTACATGGTTAAAGAAACTGTTGAACGATTCAATGATTTCTTTATAAAGTTGTAATACCTGCGGATTATTAATTGCATCGGTATGGGTGGTGAAAGGAATTCCTTTCTGTTTCATCCATTCTTTCAGGTTCTGCATAGAAGGAACAATTAAGGCACCAACAAATTTCTGATTTGCACCAACTACCATAATCTGTTCAATGAATGGGGATTCTTTCAGTTTATTTTCGATGGCCTGGGGCGCTACATATTTTCCGCCGCTGGTTTTAAAAAGTTCTTTCTTCCGGTCGGTAATGCGTAAGTATTTATGATCTTCCATCTGGCCGATATCTCCCGTATGCAGCCATCCTTCAACAATCACTTCCTGAGTAAGATCAGGGTGCTTATAATAACCCATCATCACGCTCGGGCCTTTAACACAAATTTCTCCGTCGGCTTCCAGCTTTACTTCCTGCCCCTGTATGGGAAGCCCAACCGTACCAAATTTTGTTCCGTCCTTAACCCTTGAATTTACACTGATCACCGGGCTGTTTTCCGTTGGTCCGTATCCTTCATAAACAGGAATTTTTGCGGCGTTAAAAATGCGCAGCAATTTTATCTGACAAGCTGCTCCGCCGGTAATGATGATTTCAACCCTGTTTCCCAACCCTTCGCGCCATTTGCTAAAAACCAATTTGTTTGCTATGGCAAGTTGGAAATTATACCAGAATCCGCGCGATTGAAGGTTGTCGTATTTTTCACCAAGCGCAACCGCCCAGTTAAACAGCTTTCTTTTAACCCCTGTTAACTCTGCCGCCTTTTGCATGATGCGTTCGTACACTTTTTCCAGCAGCCTGGGAACCGTAGTAAAAAGAGTTGGCTGAATTTCTTTTAGGTTGTCGCCTATTTTATCCAGGCTCTCGGCATAATATATGGAGTTGCCGGAGGAGATGTAGATATAGGAAACCATTCTTTCAAAAATGTGATTGAGGGGAAGAAAACTCAGCGCCCTGCCATTAAGGTTAACATCAAATGGAAATGAGCGCTTGGAGTTAAGCACATTCGATACCAGATTTCTATGGCTCAGCATAACTCCTTTTGGCAAACCCGTTGTGCCGGATGTGTAAATGATGGTGGCACAATGCTGCGATGATATTTTTTGCTTCCAGTCTTCTAATTTTTCTTTAGAGCCGTTGGTGGGAAGTTTAAAAACAGAAGTCCAGTGATCTGCACCGGGTAAATGATCAAAACTGTAAATGTTTTTGAGTGATGGTATGTTGGAACGGATATGTGAAACCTTATCCAGTATTTCCTGGCCGCTTATAAAAACGTATTTTATTTCGGATTCATTAAAAATAAATTCGATTTCGCTGATGTTTGTGGTAGGATAAACAGGGCAAAGAATAACGCCTATTTGCTGGCAGGCAAGATCAAGCATCAGCCATTCGGGGCGGTTGCGCGAAATAACAGCCACTTTATCCTGGCTTTCAACCTCCATGTTGTTTCCGCTGATTCCCAGGCTGAGCAGCGCTGCGCTCAGTTCATTAACGGTATTTACCACTTCGGCGGTGCTGTACTTTCTCCAAACTCCATCTTCCTTCCCGGCAAACAGATCGTTTTTTGGAAATTGCGCTAAAGCCTGATAAAGAAAATCAAAAATTCTGGAATTCTGATCCATGATAATTTAAAGCCCGTTAAGGTTTCTGTTTTTCTTTTAGTTTATCGTATTCTTTTTTCTCCAGGTCTTCTTTGCTTCCTCCGTATGCATCAAGGTATTTAAAGCCGAGGCCGATTCCCCACCCCAGCATTACCCAAACCGGCCAGGGTACTCCATCTGTTCCATGCCTGCCCTGGGTAAACCACCAGATTCCCCAAAAAAATGCATTGATGATAAAATATGCGGCAAGGTTACGCTGAAATGCAGCCCTCTTTTTAGCGAGCTTCCATAAATGTTCATCGCGTTGATCGTTCATAACATCAGTTTTAGATTAATTAATAATCGTTCCCTGAAATTACCGATTATCGGGCAAATAAGTTAATGATAATACTGATTGTCCGGCATTTTGAAAACCGTTGATCGTTGCAGTGCTGTGAACGCATTAAATTCTAACGAGTGAACATTAACCCAGTTTTGAAAGCCTGCGAGGTTTTCTGCCGAACCGAATATCCATTGATTATAAGCATCAAACAGGCCGCTGCGCAGCAATTGCTGCTGGTAATCGAATAGCCTGTATTTAGGTTTGGAAGGATCGGCAAACCAGTCGATGATAAAACGGGTACGTATCATGGTAAGCGATTCGGTGTTGATACCCTGTGTGGCTACGGCGGTTTGTTTGTTCATCGATTTCAAAAATGCCCGGGTAAAATTGTTTTTATCTTTATTATCCCTTTCAAGATCGATGGCTGTAAACATTTTTTTATATCCATCCAGCAGCAATAATTTCATTTGTGGCGCCCGTGTGCCAAGTGGATCCATGTTTAAATAAATCTCTCCGTATATCAGGCCCCATACCGTATTGCCGGTAACAAAATAATATCTTGATGCATTATAATAGTTCTTAGGAAAATTGGGATCCGATGCTATTCCTTCTTCCCATTGTTTTATTGATTCTGATCCTCCCTGGGAGTTGGCAAGCTCTCCCATTTCATTATACAGCAGCCCGCTTTTTGGAAATCTTTTTAGCCCGCGCTTTATGGTTTTTTCGGCATCTTTAAGCTGCCCCGATGCTTTATATATGCTTCCGGCAATTTGAAAAGCCTGGTCGTCGGCATCATCATTATCTAATACCGGTAATATCACATCAAGTGCACGGGCATAATTATTTGAAAAGTACTGGCTGAGGGCAAGGTCTTTTAAGAAGCTGCTGTTGTTGGGTTGTAGTTGTACTGCCCTGTTGAGTACGAGGATGGCATTGGCAAAATCGCCCTGACGCATAAAGCTGCGTGCGGTTTCGTGTAATTGTGCAGCATCGGGAGTTTGTGCCTGCAAAAAAAATGAATATAACCCGAGGAAAATGACAATACCAAGTTTCTTCATGCAGGGTAAAGATATAACAAACCCCAACATGATGAAAAGTTCGTTCTTTTTAAAGTGGTACTTTAACTGATTAAATGAGTGAGCAGCCCATCACGCAACTTTGGTTCGAACCAGGTGCTTTTTGGCGGCATAACCTTACCGCTGTCGGCCACCGAAAAAAGTTGATGAATACTTACCGGGTAAAGGCTGATGGCAAGTTTCATTTCACCTTCATTTACCCTTCTTTCCAGTTCTGCAAGGCCGCGAATTCCACCTACAAAATCGATTCGTTTATCGGTTCGCTGATCTTTTATACCCAGTATGGGTTCAAGAATGTTTTCCTGTAAAATACTTATATCAAGCACTCCAATGGGGTCATCAGAAAAAGTTCCGGCTTTACTTTCTAACCTGTGCCATTTTCCACCGAGGTATAATCCAAACCGGTGGATGGCATCCGGCTTAACCGGTGTTATGGAGCTGGTTACCTTAAATTTTTCGGATAATTTCTGAAGAAAATCATTTTCTGTAAGCCCGTTTAAATCCGAAACCACCCGGTTATAATCTAAAATTTCGAGTTGGTTAGAAGGGAAAAGGGTAGTAAGAAAGTAATTGGATTCTTCTGTTTGGAGGCCAGCCTGTGCTTTAACTTTTGCGGCAGATGCTGCACGGTGATGCCCATCGGCAATATAGCTGCACGGAACAAGTTGCTGAAAGCTTTTGGTGATCTGGTTAATTACTTTATCGTCGTTCACGATCCAAACGCTGTGCTGAATGCCATCTTCCGAAATAAAATCGTACTGCGGATTTTTATTTCCTGTCCAGTTATTGATGATCTGGTCAATTTCATCCACATTTCTGTAAGCCAGAAATACGTTACCTGTTTGGGCGCCGGTTGTTTTGATGTGGTTAATGCGATCCTGTTCTTTTTCGGGCCGGGTAAATTCGTGTTTTTTAATCAGGCCGTTATCATAATCCTGAATGGCGCTGCCGCACACAAGTCCGGTTTGGCTTCGTCCGTTCATGATGAGGCGGTAAATATAATAACAGGGTTTGCTTTCGCGAAATAATACATTCCGGCTGATGAAGGCATCTAAGTTTTCTTTTGCTTTCCGGTAAACTTCGGCGCTGTGTACGTCTGTGCTTTCGGGAAGGTCTATCTCACTTTTGGTAATGTGAAGAAAAGAATTTGGATTTCCCTGGGCTTCTATTCTTGCTTCCCTGCTGTTTAATACATCGTAGGGTTTGGAGGCAACTGCTTTTGCCAACTGGGCTTCCGGCCTCAATGCACAAAATGGAGTAATGGTTATCATATATTGTTTCCCGGGCAAAAATAATGATCTGCTTCGGGTGTTTACGGTTTAGAATTTACAATTAATTGTTTGTAATCTGTTTTTCAAATTCCTGCATGCAGTCAATAAGGGCATTTACGCTATCTGCCGGTAAGGCGTTATACATCGAAGCCCTGAAACCGCCAACTGTTCTGTGCCCCTTAATGCCATAAATATCTCTGCTGTTGGCAAAGGAAAGGAATTCTTTTTCCAATTCAGGATTTTTCATTACAAAGCAGGCGTTCATTTTGCTTCTGTCTTCTGTTCTGGCAGTGCCGGTAAACAGGGAATTCCGGTCTATTTCCGCATACAACAGCTTTGCTTTTTCTTCATTTCTTTTTTCCATTTCTGCAATTCCTCCTTCATTTTTTAACCAGCGCAAAGTGAGCAGGCAAACATATACTGCAAATACCGGTGGCGTGTTCAGCATACTGTGTTCCCGAATATGATTCTGATAATCCATGATGTGGGGTATCTGGCGTTTAACCTTCCCCGTAATGTTCTGATTGATGATTACCAGCGTGGTTCCTGCCGGGCCAAGATTTTTTTGTGCGCCTGCATAAATCAAGCCGAAGTCGGAAAATTTCAGTTTGCGGCTAAAAATATCGGAACTCATATCGGCTACCAGTGTGTTGCTGGTATGCGGTATGTGATGCCATTGGGTTCCGTAAATGGTGTTGTTTGTGGTAATGTGCAGGTAACGGGAATCGTTAGGTACGGCAAAATCGTTCGGGATGTAAGCGTAATTTTTATCTTTCGATGAACACACCACTTCTACTTTTCCAAACAGCTTTGCTTCTTTAATGGCCTTGGAGCTCCATACGCCGGTGTCGGTATAGGCGGCGGTGTCTTTTGCATCGAGCAGGTTCATGGGTACCTGCATAAATTGTGTTGTGGCTCCACCATGCAGAAAAAGCACTTCATGATCGGCAGAGAGCCCCATTATTTCTTTCACTAAGCTGCGGGCTTCCTCCATTACGGCAGTAAATTCGGGGGTGCGATGTCCTATTTCTAAAACTGAAAGCCCGCTGTTATTAAAATTTAGAACAGATGCGGATGCTTCGGCAAATACGGAGAGCGGTAAAACGGAAGGCCCTGCATTAAAATTATGTATCCTTTTGGTATTTGGTATTCCTGCGCTCATTTCCCCAAAAATTGAAGCGCAAATTTACAGAATTCGGCTGCGTTATTCAACTGCTATTCTTCGCGGCCTATAATTTTACCGTTGCTGTTTTTCCATTTTTGGTTCAGTTCTTCAAATTCTTTTATATCTTTTTCGGAAAACTTTTGGTTTACAAGTGGTTTAAGATCGGGCTGACCTGCGTTTACCCATGCGGTGTACCAGAAGGAAGCAACAGCAAAAATTGATTGACGCATACGGCGCTCTACCATTCCATTCATCATTTTTTCATAATCCTTAGTATACGCTGTGGAGTATTGCCTGATGATGACATCATTTCTTTGTTCGAAAGAGTATTTCTGATCGGGGCTGTATTTTTTATTCAGTTCTCTTTCAAGAGCTAAAACCGTATCCGATTCGGCTGCGCTTTCTAAAACCCGATCCCAGATAAACGCCCCGGGATCTTTTATGTATTCCGCTTTTCCAATAAAAAAATCGTAATTCTTATCGGCCGATAATTCGGGGATGCGGCTTTCCCAAAATGCGTGAATGCCTTTTTGATCGGTTAACTGCCCGTTGTGGTTGCTGCTGGCATGTAGCGGAACATGCGCATCTGCAATATAATGGCCAAGTTCGGCGCTGTTTACCATGATCCGGCTAAAGTCTTTTTCGCGGAAAGCTTTGGTAAGCCTTCCCAGCACCACTTGTACATGCCAGGGCACAATACCGTAAGTCATCAGGGTATCCATTCCGAATTTGGCTACGGCATCGCTCCATTTCCGGGGCAATTCCGGAAACGGGTATTTGCCGTAATGATCAATATCAATATAATGTCTCGGGCCCTCTTCGGCAATGGCATACCTGCGCTGATCGGGAGCGGTTGCCCGTTCGGTAATAAATTCCTGGTTGGGTTTATACAGCACCATCATTTCGGGGGGCAGTAAAAAAACCGCGAGGTGGTTTATTTTACGGTGCGCAAAAAAACCCCAGCAAAAGCAGGTTTGCACTATGGCAAGCAATACCGTGGTTAAAACAAATTTTTTAAACATTTGAACCGGTAATTTCGATAAAAATATGCTTAGCGGCAAGAGTTTTTTATTTACGCTGGGTTTCATTTTCTTCATCAATATCGGTTACCCCTCCGCTTACTGCAAATTTCATGGTTTGTGCACTGCTGATGTTGGGAATGGGTTTTACCCTGTTTTTAGGAATGATATAAACATTTCCGGCAACAGAATATGCCATCGGAATATATACGGCTACATAACCCTCCAGCCCAAAATCGGCCATTTCGTTCCGGGTGATAAACCCTAAACGCCATACATTATTGTCATCCACATTGGCCAGTACATTTTGGGTAAACTTTTTTTTGTCTCCGGCAAATGCCTCAAAAAAATCTCTCGTAGTGGAATAAATATGTTTTATCCCCGGCGCCCGTTCCATAAACTTATCCATGAAACTTAAAATACGGCCGGTAATAAAAAATGAGCTGAAATAACCGATGAGTATAATTGCCGAGAGGATGATAAGTAAACCAATACCGTAATTCTGTACATGAACCACCCCCTGCTCATCTTTATAGGTAAACAGGGGCAGCCAGCTATCGATGGTGGTAACCACAAAATATAATGCATAAATGGTTACTGCCAGGGGAGCAATAATGAGTAATCCCTGAAGAAAATATTGAAAAATCTTTTTGTAGCTAAATGGGGATTCCATGATAAATTATTTCTTCAAAGATAACCTGAGCCACAAAATATAATGGGAATAAAACTTAAACAGATTGATTATTAGTAGTTTATGAAATAAAAAAAATGTGATGAACGGAACTATAAAAGGATGGAAACTTTGGCAACGTAAAAAGTTTCTGTAGTTTTGCGCCTCAAATGGAAGATATAGAAGTTAAAACAAGGATACAGGAGGCCGCCCGTGAGCTCATCATGCAGTACAGTGTACGTTCGGTGAGTATGGATGATATTGCCACTTCGCTGGGAATAAGTAAGAAGACGATATACCATTGCTTTAAAGACAAAGAAGAGCTGATCGACACTGTGTTATCGGGCACTTTCGAAAATAACAGGAGTTATTGCAATAAGGTGATGACAGAGGCTGAAAATGCGGTGCATGAAATTTTTCTTGCCCTGGAAAGCCATGTGGAAATGTTCAAAACCATGAATCCGGCCATTCTTTTTGATATGCAAAAATATCACCCCAGGGTTTTCAGCAAATTCTCCGAGTTTAAAAACCACTTTTTGTACCAGGTAATACAAAACAACCTGAAACGGGGGATTGAAGAAGGACTTTACCGGAAAGACATCAGGGTTGATGTGCTGGCAAAACTCAGGGTTGAAGTTATTTTTTTACCCTTTACCCCTGAATTCAGAAAAGGGTTTAATGAAAGTTTTTACGATCTGCACGAAGAAATTATCCTTCATTTTTTATTTGGTGTGGTAAATGAAAAAGGATATGCCCTTGCTATGCAATACCTGCACCGGTACAAAGAAAATAATACAGTAAATAAATAAGATTAATACATGCGATCCGCAAGAAAATGTTTGATGACGGCATTAACAGCATTAATGGGCTTATCCGGGCTTTATGCACAAAAGATACAGGAATTTTCTATCGACCAGGCGCTGGAGTATGCAAAGCAAAATTCGGCGCAGGTTAAAAATTCACTTTTGGATGTGCTCATTCAAAAACAGACCAACCGCGATGTAACCTCCATTGCATTACCACAGGTAAGCCTGAGCGGAAATGTATTGGATTATCTCGATATACCCACCACGCTTGTTCCGGGCGAATTTGCAGGGCAGCCCGCAGGAACTTTTCTGCCTGTAAAATTTGGCACCAAGTGGACGGCCGGAACCGGAGTATCGCTTAGCCAGTTGATTTTTGACGGGCAGGTGTTTATTGCCCTGAAGGCACGCAACGGAACCATGGAACTGTCGAAACGCATTTCAGAACTAACGGAAGAGAACATACGCTGGAATGTGTATAAGATTTATTACCAGTTAGTGGCGGGGAAAACCCAGTTGAAATTACTTGATGATAACATTGAACGCCTGCAAAAACTCCGGCACGATATTTCCGTAATGTACGATAACGGGTTTGCCGAAAAATTAGATATAGATAAAATTGAAGTACAACTGGTTAACCTCCAAACGGAAAAGCTGAAGGCTCACAATCTTATTCAAAACGGCTATTCGGGGTTGAAGGTGCTGATGGGAATGCCCATGCAGGATTCGCTGCTGTTAACAGATTCCATCAGTAATGTTTCGGTTCTCGATGGGGTTCTGGAAGCCAGCCAGTTTAATTACAGCAACCGGAAAGAATACCAGATTGCCGAAATAACCAATACGCTGAATGGCCTCAATGTGCGGCGCTATAAACTTTCGCAACTGCCCACTTTTTCCATCGTTGGAAATTATGGTAAAAATGCCCAGCGGAACGATTTCGACTTTTTTGGAAAAGGAAACTGGTTTACCACTTCTTATATCGGCATCAACATGCAGGTACCTATTTTTCAGGGGTTGCAAACCCGCGCCCGCATTAAACAGGCAGAGCTGGAACTGCAAAAATCGAAAAACACACAAAACCAGTTGAAAATTCAGATTGACAATGAAATTGCTTCGGCACGCAACAACTTTATTGCCGCAATCTCCACCCTCAACTTCCAGCAAAAAAATATGGATCTGGCAGAAACGGTATATGAACGAACAAAGAAGAAGTATGAAATAGGAACCGGCTCATCATCCGAAATTAATGACGCACACCTGGAGTTGAAAAACGCACAAACCAACTACCTGACCGCTTTATACGATGCCATAGTGGCTAAGGCGGATTATTTGAAAGCAAACGGAAAATTCTAATTAAAAAAAATTATTAATCATACAAATGAAACATCTCACTCAAATCTTTGCTGTACTGCTGATTACTGCAATCCTGGTTTCATGCGGAGCCAATGGAAAAAAAGACAAAGCTTCCGAGGTTGCGGAAATGAAAGCCAAAATCGAAAAACTAAGGGTACAAAAAGATAAAACCGATGAAGCAATTCAAAAACTGCAGGCCGAACTGGAAAAACTGGATTCTTCAGCCGTTAACCAGGCAAAGCTGAGGCTCGTATCTGTAAGCCCGGTGGCTACTGCAGATTTTAAACACTACATCGACCTCCAGGGAACAGTTGATGCCAAAAATACTTCGTATATCGCTCCCCGTGGTATGGGAGGGCTGGTAAAAGCCATTTATGTGAAAGAAGGACAACAGGTAAAAAAAGGCCAGTTGTTGCTGAAACTGGATGATGCAATAATGCAACAGCAGGTTGCAGCCGCCAGGCAGCAGTTGGGAGGAATAAAAACCCAGCTCGCATTTGCAAAAAACCTTTACCAGCGGCAGAAAAATTTGTGGGATCAGGGCATTGGCACCGAGGTACAACTGATTACTGCAAAAACAAATGTGGAAACCCTGGAAAACCAATTAAAATCGGCAGAAGAGCAGGTGAAGGTTGCCGTAGAACAATTGAATACGACAAATGTAATGAGCGATGTGGATGGCATTGCAGATGTGGTGAACATCAGGCCGGGCGAACAATTTACCGGAATGACAGCAGCCGGCCCCCAAATAAAAATTGTGAATAAAAACAGCCTGAAAGTGGTTACCAATATTCCGGAAAATTATCTCACAAAAGTTCATAAAGGTTCGCCGGTAATCATTTCCATTCCCGATGCACAAAAAGAATTTAATGTGGTTATTTCTCTCATCAGCCAGTCAATTGATGCAACTCAAAGGGGATTTATTGCCGAAGCAACAATCCCTTCCGACCCTGCACTTAAACCGAACCAGACGGCCATTGTGCGGATAAACGATTACAACGCACCCAATGCCGTGGTAGTACCGGTAAATACCGTACAAAACGATGAAACCGGAAAATTTGTTTACCTCGTAAATACCCGGCCCGGAGGAAAAACAGTTGCCGTAAAACAACCGGTAACTGCAGGAGAAGTGTATGGCAATAATATGGAAATTAAAACAGGACTTAAGGCCGGCGATCAGTTAATAACCGAAGGATTCCAGAATGTGTACAACGGCCAAACGGTTTCCATCACCAGTCAACAATAATCAGTACACCCAGGAATAACCATTATGAAGCAGTTTATTGAAGGCGTAAGCAAAAAATTTAAAGAATTTAAACCCACAAGCTGGTCGATAGATAACCGCGTGGTTATTTACATCGTTGCCATCATCATTTCCATATACGGATTACTAAAATTCAATTCCTTACCAAAAGAGCAGTTCCCCGATATTGTAGTGCCTACCATTAGCGTAACTACTGTTTATGCGGGAAACTCGGCAAAGGATATTGAAAACCTCGTTACCCGGCCAATTGAAAAACAACTTAAAGGCATCACCGGCGCCAAGGTGAAAAAAATAAACTCTATTTCACAAACCGATTACAGCCTGATTGTTGTAGAGTTTGATACCGATGTAAAAACGGATATCGCAAAAACAAAAGTTAAGGATGCGCTGGATAAGGCCCGAACCGATTTACCAACCGATCTCACCCAGGAACCAAACGTACAGGAATTTGCATTTAGCGAAATGCCCATCATGTACGTAAACATCAGTGGCGATTACGATGGGATGCAATTGAAAACTTATGCCGATAAAATGCAGGATAAGTTTGAAGAACTGCCCGAAATAACCCGTGCCGATATCGTGGGCGCTCCCGAAAGAGAAATACAGGTGAATGTTGATCCTTATAAAATGCAGGTGGCCCGCATCAGCTTCATGGATATCGAAAATGCCATCAGCAGAGAAAACCACGACATCACCGGCGGGTTGATTAAAGTGGGCGGGATGAAGCGTACGGTAAAAATTAAAGGACAATTCACCAGCGCTTCCGATATGGAGCAAATTGTGGTACGCAGCTCGGCACGCGGTGCAGCAGTATATTTAAAAGACATCGCCAGCATAAAAGATACCATTAAGGAAACAGAAAGCTATGCACGGCTTGATGGCAAAAATGTAATCACCATCAACATCGTAAAACGTTCGGGCGAAAACCTGATCAGCACGGCAACGAAGGTTAAGGAGGTTATTGCACAAATGCAGGAAGACGACATCCTGCCCACTAATTTAAAAGTGGTAATAACCGGCGATCAAAGCAAGGCCACCGCCACCTCGTTTCAGGATCTGGTAAATACCATTATCATCGGGTTCATCCTGGTGATGGTGGTGCTGATGTTTTTTATGGGCGTTACCAATGCATTTTTTGTAGCGCTTAGCGTACCCCTCAGTGTGTTTATCGCCTTTCTCTTTCTTCCGGTTGCCGATTGGGTGGTGGGTACTCCGGTAACCCTCAATTTTATTGTACTCTTTGCGCTGCTGTTTGGGCTTGGTATCATTGTAGACGACGCCATTGTGGTTATTGAAAATACTCATCGTATTTACCATAATGGAAAGGTGCCCATCATACGAAGCGCAAAAGAAGCGGCAGGCGAAATTTTTGTACCGGTGCTTGCAGGTACGGCTACCACCCTTGCGCCATTTTTCCCCCTCTTGTTTTGGAAGGGCATCATTGGAAAGTTTATGATTTACCTACCCACCATGCTCATCCTCACCCTTGCCGCATCGCTCATTGTTGCATTTATATTTAACCCGGTATTTGCAGTGAGCTTTATGAAGCCGGAAGGCAAAAATCATGATAAACCAAAGAAGGCGCTTTTTAAATCTAATTTATTTTGGGTATTGCTTTCTTTTGGTGTGTTATTAAACCTTGCAGGCTGGCATGGTTTTGGAAATTTTTTACTGCTGATGGTAATTCTTTCCATCCTTAACAATTATGTTTTCCGCGATGTGATTTACTGGTTTCAGCAAAAACTGCTGCCCTGGCTGATGAATCATTATGAAAGCCTGCTTAAATGGGCGCTTAAAGGAAGGCGACCGGTATGGCTGCTGGTGAGCCTGTTTATTGCATTCCCCATTGCTGCCGGGTTGCTCTTTTTGCGTGGTAATAAATCTACCTTCTTTCCGGATGGAGATCCCAACTTCATTTATGTTTACCTTAAAATGCCGGTTGGTACCGATATAGAAAAAACCGACAGCATTACCCAACTCCTGGAAGCCAGGGTTAATAAGGTGCTTGAAGCGGAAAAACCGGGCACCGAAGGAAGCATTGTAGAAAGCATCATTTCTAATGTAGCACTAAGCGCCAATAATCCCAGAGATCAAAACCGCAGCATTCAGCCCAACCTGGGCAGGATACAGGTATCGTTTGTAGAGTTCGAAAAGCGCCATGGAAAACACACAAGGCCCTATCTTGATTCCATTCGTGCACACATGACGGGGATACCCGGCGCAATTATTGAAGTGGCGAAAGAAGACGGCGGGCCTCCAACCGATCCTCCGGTAAACATCGAAATTTCGGGCGATAATTTTGAAGAGATTGCACGGGTGGCCACCAGCTTATCAAATTTCCTGGATACCAACCAGATTTATGGCATCGAAAACCTGAGGATGGATGTGGATCTTAACAACCCCGAAATCACCATCAACATTAACCGTGAAAGAGCGATGATGGAGGGTTTATCTACCGGGCAAATCGGGATGGAAATCCGCACGGCAATTTTTGGCAAGGAAGTGAGTAAGCTGAAAGACGGGGAAGATGAATATAAGATTCAGCTTCGTTATTCCGACCTGATCAGAAATAACATTACCGATGTAATGAATACCCGCATTACGTTTATGGATATGAATACGATGATGATTAAATCGATTCCCATAAGCGCAGTAGCTAATATTGATTATACCAACACCACCGGCGCCATTGCTCGTAAAAATGTGAAACGCACCATTCAGTTGCAATCGAATGTGCTTGATCCTACCATGACCGCAAAGGTGAATAAAGAACTTGCTGCAAAGATTTCTAATTTTAAACTGAAAAATCTGATCCCATCCGATGTTACCATAAAACAAACCGGGCAGGGGCAGCAGGAAGCGGAAACCAACCAGTTTTTGGTTACGGCATTTTTCCTTGCGCTTGGGCTCATTTTCCTTGTGCTGGTATTGCAGTTTAATTCGCTGAGTAAACCTTTTATTGTGTTAACCGAAATTTTCTTTTCGGTGATTGGGGTGTTGCTGGGTTATGCCTTTACCGGGATGACGATTGCCACCATCATGTTGCTGGTTGGTATTATTGGCCTGGCTGGTATTGTTATTAAAAACGGAATACTCCTACTTGAGTTTACCGATGAACTGCGAAGCCGCGGGCTGCGAACCAGGGAAGCCGCCATACAGGCCGGAAAAATCAGGATCATCCCGGTGTTGCTTACCGCACTGGCTACCACACTGGGGCTTTTGCCACTTGCGGTAGGATTTAATATCGATTTTGTTTCCATGTTTCAGCACCTGAATCCGCATATTTTCTTTGGCGGGGATAGTGTGGTTTTTTGGGGGCCGCTAAGCTGGACCATCATCTTTGGCCTGATATTCTCCTTCTTCCTTACCCTGATCATGGTCCCATCTATGTACATTATTTCAGAAAGGATACGCAGGCCAATGGAAAAATTTTATGGAACACGATATATTGCCCTTCTTGGGTTTACAGGCCCGTTCTTTTTCCTGTTTGTTGGCTTTATGTACCTGTGGAGAAGGATTCAGGGGAAGAAAGTTTGGAATGGCTTAATGAAAGATTCACCGAAAAAATAAAATAAGATACTGGCGAATAAGTTAAGAGGCTGTCTGAAAAGGGCAGCCTCTTTTCATTGTTACCGCGGAGAAAAAACTAACGGATTGGTTTAGGCAGAAAGAACAACTGCGTATCTGCCATCGGTGAAACATTAATATTTTATAGTGAGCAATATTGGTAAAAACCGATTATTAGAGAGGTCCTTCGGCACGTTGTTATTTTTCAGTTTAAAGAGTTATACATTTACCAAATTCAAACACTGATTATGAAACGATATCTTGTATTTTCCATCATTTTATTTTTTGCAGCAAATCAAAGTTTCAGCCAGCAGAAAGGATATTACCGCACACCGGCTATTCACGGCAATACGGTTATTTTTACCGCGGAAGGGGATCTTTGGAAATACGATTTATCGAGTGGTTTCACGGCAAGGCTTACAACGGCTAAAGGACTGGAAATTTATCCCTGCATCTCTCCGGATGGCAAACAGGTTGCTTTTACAGGCCAGTATGAAGGCGTTCCCGAAATTTATATCATGAATATAAATGGTGGCGTACCCAGAAGAATTACGTATGATAATGCCGGCGGCACCCAGGCTTATAGCTGGACAAATGACGGCAGAATTGTGTACCGGACAATGGCTTTTAGCGCTACAGGCAGTACACAAATTGCCATACTCGATCCTAAAACACTTTTACGCGAGAGGGTTCCGTTATGGCAGGCATCTTATGGCTGCTATGATGCAAATAAAATTTTATACTTTACCCGCTTTCGCAATCAGGGGAGCAAAACAAAAAGATATAAAGGCGGTTTCATAGAACAGATATGGAAATTTGATGGCACACATGAAGCCGATAATCTTACCGCCAACTTTGATGGTACCAGTACGAACCCAATGCTTTATAATGATCGCGTTTATTTTTTATCAGACAGGGATGGAACCATGAACATCTGGAGTATGGATAAAAATGGCAAAGACCTGAAGCAACAAACTTTTTCAAAAGGCTGGGATATACAAACGCCCACCATTAATGGTTCCCGGATCGTGTATCAAAAGGGGGCGGATATTTGTCTCTTTGATATCTCAACAAATAAAGAAACAACATTAAACATTACCCTTGCTTCAGATTTTGATCAGCGCAAACCCAACTGGATTAAAAGCCCGGTGGAAAGCATCTCGCAATCCGACCTTTCTCCCAACGGAAATTATGCCGTTATCATCAGCCGGGGAAGGATTTTTGTATCTCCTGCCAAAAGCGACCGCTGGCAGGAAATTACCCGCAAAAGCGGAATACGTTTTAAAGAAGCTCATTTCATTGACGAAAAAACACTGGCCGCTATTTCAGATGCTTCCGGCGAGTATGAAATCTGGAAAATGAATGCAGACGGAAGCGGTAATGCCACACAAATTACAAAAAACACGAAAACGATTATTGATTATTTCCGGGTATCGCCAGATGGAAAATACATTGCTTATGTGGATATGGATCAGGTGCTGCGCATAGCAGAAGCAAATTCAGGAACTGTGAAATATGAGTATAATAAAGCATTTTCCGGCATCAGGGGTTTGCAATGGTCGCCAAACAGCAGGTACATCTGTTTTACACAAGCCATAGAAAATCTCAATGCTCAAATATGCCTTGTAGATACCCGGTTGATGGTTATGACACCCGTTACAACTGAACGGTTAAACAGCTATAACCCATCCTGGCAAATCAATGGCAAGTGGTTATATTTTGTTTCTGAACGATCATTAACCACTTCGGTAAAATCGCCCTGGGGCTCCCGGCAGCCGGAACCCTATTACACTAATACAGCAAAAATTTATGCCATGCAATTGGATAAAAACGAGGCATTTCCATTTTTGCAAACAGATTCGTGGTTGTCGGATTCTATATACAATCCTTCAAAGCAGAAAATTAATGCTGCAGATATAAAAGGAAATGATAAATCTTCCAAACAAACCGAATGGAATATTGACTGGGCCGTTAGTAAAAATAAATTGTATGAAGTGCCTGTAAAGAGTGGAAATATAATAGACATGGTTGCCATGGATGGCTATTTATATTGGTTAAATGAGGCAAGTGAGAACGACACAAAGTTGTATGCCCTTAAAATTGGCGAAAGCAAAACCTACGAGCCTGCAGAAGTTGCAACCGGGGTGAGTTATTTTGCAGCATCTGCCGATGGAAAGCGGTTGCTCATTTTTTATAATAATAAGAAAATGGCCATTACTAATGCAAATGGCAGTAAAGTGGATGCAGAAAAAGATAAGTTGCAGTTATCTAACTGGAATTTTGTGATCGACCCGATGGAAGACTGGAATCAGATGTTCAATGATGCATGGCGAATGATGCGCGATTATTTTTATGACCCGGGATTACACAAAGTAAATTGGGAAGCAATTCGCGATCAGTATGCGCCGTTGGTTGCCCGGCTTACCGACAGGTATGAATTGGACGACCTGCTGGGGCAAATGGTGGGAGAATTATCGGCACTGCACACTTTTGTTACGGGAGGTGATAAACGCGTGGCGGATAACTTTATTCAAACCGGAATGCTGGGGGCGCAGCTTACAAAAACAACCCGGGGTATGCGGATAGATCATATATATAAAAGTGACCCCGACTACCCGGATTTTTCTTCGCCACTAAATAAGCCGGAATTACAAATTAGTGAAGGAGATGTTATTACCGCTATTAATTATGTTAGCGTAAAAGATGAAGCTGATTTAAATGAATTGCTTGCTAATAAAGTGCAGCTTCCTGTACTGCTTACCCTGCTGGATAAAAACAATAAAACCTATAACCAGGTTGTAAAACCATGTTCAGCCTCTGAAGATTTTACTTTGCGATATGATGAATGGGAACTGATGAACCGGGAAAAAGTGGATAGCATGAGTAATAATGAAATTGGTTACATTCATTTAAAAGCAATGACGGCTACCGACATGGATGCTTTTGTAAAACAATATTATCCTGTTTTTAACCGGAAAGGATTGATTATTGATGTACGGGATAACCGGGGTGGAAATATTGATAGTTGGGTGTTGGAAAAATTGATGCGCAAAGCATGGATGTATTGGCAACCCCGCAGCGGTGGTGCAGCCTGGAATATGCCTTACGCATTCCGCGGGCAAATGGTTATTGTTTGCAACCAGCAAACAGCATCGGATGGTGAAGCCATTACCGAAGGTTTCAGAAGATTGGGATTAGGTAAAGTTATTGGCATGCGTACCTGGGGTGGTGAAATATGGTTGCGTATGGACAACAGGTTAGTTGATAACGGAATAGCCAGTGCAGCAGAATTGGGTGTTTACGGGCCTGAGGGTAAATGGTTAATTGAAGGCCATGGGGTAGATCCTGATGTTACAATTGATAACCTGCCTTACGAAACTTTTAAAGGAAAAGATGCGCAGTTGGAATATGCCGTTGATTATTTAAAGCAGCAAATTAAAGCGCATCCTGCAGAAGTGCCGGCAACACCGGCTTATCCTGATAAATCTTTCGATTATAAAAAATAAAAGCCCTAAACAAAACCGACTGATAAGTTACTTCTCCTCAATGGCCTTTGGCACGGTAACTTACCGGGAAAGAAAACAGGAAGGGATACAGAAAAGCTGAAATGCGCATCGGTAGCCCACGGGCTTCCGGATGGGAGCGGCACCGCAGGTATAGCGTACAGCCGGTACTGAAGCCGGGAAAAGTACTAATTGCGGATAGCCCATAATAAAATCTGGTATCGAATGCGGCGTTATTTGTTATGTGGATGATACGCCTGAAATAAGTTAATCTTCCTCATTGTTGCCACATGATGCGGCGAAAGAAAAAGCATCTGTAATTACCTGTGATCTGTAGGTGATGATTTTTCTCTTAGACAGGAATTTGTACAGTGGAATAAAAAAACAGCGATGATCTAAAGACTGTTTTTTATTTCAGCACTTCCGCCAGTTTTTTATCTAAATCGGCTTCGCGAAGTGTGGTGCCAATAATTTTCCCTTCCGGATCAACAAGAATATTATAAGGGATGCCATCGAAACCATACAAACCAACTACTGCCGAACTCCATCCTTTCAGGTCGCTTACATGTTCCCAGGTTAGCCCGTCCTGCATAATTGCTTTTTTCCAGGATTCCCTGTTTTCATCCAGCGAAACGCCGAATACGGTAAAGTTTTTATGCTTGTATTTATTGTAAGCAGCTACCACGTTGGGGTTTTCTCTTCTGCAGGGGCCGCACCAGCTTGCCCAAAAATCCACCAACACATATTTGCCCCTGAAAGAACTCAGGCTTACGGGTTTCCCTTCAGGATCGGGGAGTGTAAAATCGGGCGCCATCGAACCAACTCCCGGAATTTTAGCCGCCATTTCTTCCCTTCTTTTTTGTTCGTTTAAGAATTGATTATACTGTAATGCCATTGCGGCTACGCCCTGGTGGTTAGGAAATTTTTTAGCAAGTTTGCCGATGATCTCCGTAAGTTTTGCTGGTTCTGTATTTTGTAAATACCCGATTACGAACATGGCCAGTACGGGATCTCTGGTGCTGTCGGCATAATGATATGCGAAGCTTTCGAATGAATTTTGTTTTTCCTTGGCCTGCCTTGTAAGTTCCACCGAAAGGCTGTCGTTTCCCGGAACTGATCTCAATGAATCAATTTGTTTGTCGATACCGTGAAGCGTTGTTCCGATCTGATTAAGTTGCAGCAGGAATTTTTTCAGGCTTTGGTTTGCGGGGCTTTCAAATTCGGGTCCTTCAAGGCTGGGGTCTTCCGCATCGGCATAAAAATTTATTTTGGGAGCGTCATTAATGAGAATATATCCATGCTGTTGTTTTTCCGGGCGTATGCGGTACATACCTTCTTCGGTGGACACGCTTTTTAATTTGAATTTTCCGTTTTTCATTTGGGCGGAATCCACCACTTCAGGGTCTTTCTTATTAAAGAAAAACTGATCTAAATAAACGGTTTGATCGGGGGCGTTTTTTATTTCTCCCGTTACCTGGAATTCCCCGTTGTTTTCATGCTGATTGCATGAATGCAGGGTAATTGCCGCAAATGCAAAAATCAAAAATCTTTTCATCCTATTTATTTAATTGTTCAAGCAGTATTGTATTTGTTAGTTGCATATCTGCTTTTCCTTTGCTTATTTTCTTTATTTCACCGGCAAACATTCCAATCAGCCCCTTTTTCCCTTTTTTGTATTCCTGCACTTTTTCCGGGAAGCTGTTGAGTACTTCGGTTACCCATTCCCGTATGCTGTCTTCGCTGGTTGTTTGCAGCAGGTTCAATTCGGTAGTAAGCGTTAGGGCCGATTTGCCGGGTTGTGCAATTAACGCAGGCATAATTTGCGCAGAAGCATTATTGAAACTTATTTTTCCTTCTTCCACCAACTGAATTAAAGTTGCCAGGCGTTTTGCAGGAACCGGGAAATTTTCCATGTTGGTATTTTCCTGGTTGAGGTAGGTTTTTATGGGGCCTGAAATCCAATTGGCTGCAGCTTTTCCGGGAATTCCTGTTGCAATCAGGGCCTCAAAATATTCAGCCGTTTCGATGGTACTGCTGATGATGGCTGCATCGTAAGCCGAGAGGCCATATTCGGTTTGTAAGCGATGGAGGAGACGGGCAGGTAGTTCCGGCAAGGTGCTTTTTATTGCTGAAATCCATTCCTGTGTAATATTGAAAACGGGGAGATCGGGTTCGGGAAAATACCGGTAATCTTCCGCTTCTTCCTTGCTTCTCAGCGAAAAAGTGATTTGCCTGTCGGCATCAAAACTCCGTGTTTCCTGAATTATGGGTTTGCCGGAATCTGCTAAACCGGTAAGCCGGATAAATTCCAGTTCAATGGCTTTTTTTACATTCCTGATGCTGTTCAGGTTTTTAATTTCCACCCTTTTTCCCAAATGGGTTTCTCCCTTTTTCCGGATTGAAATATTGGCATCGCAACGCATGCTGCCTTCTTCCATATTGCCATCGCAAACCGAGGTCCACCGTAGAATTTTTCTGAGTTCGGTAAGAAAAGCAGCGGCGTGTTCAGCAGAATGGATGCAGGGTTCGGTAACAATTTCCAGCAGTGGAACACCGGCCCGGTTTAAATCGATACAGCTATAATGGGGATCCTGATCGTGCAGGCTTTTACCCGCATCTTCTTCAAGATGGATCCGGTTTAGTTTTATTGCTTTTTGCTGATCGCCCAAGCCAATCAGCAACTCTCCGCCCATACATATTGGTGCAGTGTGCTGGCTGATCTGGTAACCTTTCGGGAGATCGGGATAGAAATAATTTTTCCTTGCGAAATAATTGTTTTTTACGATTTCGCAATTTAGTGCAAGCCCTAATTTAATAGCGAGATCGATGGCCTGTTTGTTGGTAGAAGGAAGGGTTCCCGGGTGCGCAAGGCTAATCACGCTTACCTGGGAGTTGGGCGCTGCGCCAAATTCGGTTGGATCGGGGCAGAACAGCTTCGACCTCGTGAGGAGTTGGGCATGAACTTCAAGCCCAATAACCATTTCATAATCCAACTGTTTGTTCACGGCTGCAAAATTAGGTATTCTATACCGGGCAATGGCCAAATAAAAAGAACCACAAAAGTGGTTCCGAAAATTTCATGGCTATCAGGTATAAATCAGAGGTTAGCTGTTTTTAGTTTCTTTGGAAACTTAATTTCAAAGTTCATTTCCTGCCCGTTTCTCATGGCTTTAATATTGTAAACCGATTTTTCCCGGTTTTCTGCAAGCTGGTAACGTGCGTCGTCGGTATTTGAAACTTTATTGTCTCCAATTTGTGTAATGATATCGCCTGGTTTTATACCTGCCGTCATGGCTGCTGAACTGTCTTCCACGTCCAGCACCTTTACGCCGTTTTCATCCTCTGTATCCTGTATTTTCAGCCCGAGCTTTTTATGGTTGTTATTGAAAAAATATCCCTTCTTAAGAAATACGCTATCGGCCATAAAATCGATGTTGCCATTTCTGCCGAAATCCCAGTTCGGATTGTTGTTAAAAGAGAAGCCCTGGTTAAAGCCGGAAGGGGGAATAATCAGTTTCCTGTAATTTCCGTTGGGTGCCGAAAAGCCAAAAACCTGCGCTGATGATTTTCTTTCGGCCAGTGTGGCTTTTGTTGATTTTTTCTTTCCGTTTCTGAGGTAAGAGATTTTCACCACATCGTTTGCATTCATGGCCCTGATTGCCTTTGAAAGGTCATCGGGTGTGGCAATTGCTTCGCTGCCTACTTTGGTGATGATGTCTCCTTTTTGAAGACCTGCTTTTTGTGCCGGGCTGTCATCAGTAACATCTTCAATTAAGGCACCGTCTTTATCTGCTGCAGTGGATACCCCTAAAAAAGTTACTTTTTCATTGCTGTTTTTGGGGTTAAAAAAATTATCGAAATTCAATGAAACCGGGTCGTCCTGGTTATCAAAAATGGTAATCTTGTTTCCATCTTTTACAATCACTTTCTTACTACTGATGGATACTCCGTCTTCATTAAATTCCATCAGTGGTTTTCCATTAATGAGCACATTATCGCCGGTGATCCGGATGTTTAGGTTTACATCCTTATCGCCTTTTCTTTTAATGGTGATTTCTTCACTTTGCATTTTATCAGGCGGTGGCGGAGGAGCAGGTGGCTTCACCGGTGGTGGCGGTGGTGGAGGTGGTGGGCTTACTTCCTGAGCGCTTAACCGTATTGCAGAATTCAGTAAAAGGGCGAATGAGGTGAGGAAAAGGAACTTTTTCATATCCAGATTTTGCGTGTACTAATAATTTCGTAGATCAAAATTAAGGGGAAATTTTTAAATACTAATAATTTCGTAGATATTAAAAATCCTTTAACAAAACAGGGGAGGGTTTAGATAAGGGGGGTAAAACAACACGGTAAAAAAACAATAATATAAAAAAGTGCGAAAAATGCACATCTTCCGGTTTTGTAATTGCTTTTAATTCAACTGAAACAGTTTCTTCCACTAAAAAAATCAACCCTGCGTGTTTCAATCTGTTATTCCCGGTAAAAAATGGGCATTTCAAATTCTCGGTTAAACCCAATACCCGTTATGCTCATTTCAATAGCTAATGCTCTCTGTTCAATCATTTCCTGAAATGCGAAACATTCACGATTACAATTAAATCAATAAAATGAGTAAAGCCATTTCCTAATGTTTTGTGAACCGTAATGGCACAGCCTGTTATTTTGGAAGTAAGCCCGGAGTATTTGTATTGTTCATTAATCATGACAATCATTTAATCACAAAAATTATCGTTCAGACAGCAACACCCCCTAAACGCCTTTTGGCTCAAACTGCCATACATTCCGATAGCTATCGGAACCAACTCCTGCAAGCGTTGTTCGATTGTCTTTTTCATGTTGTAAGTTCTCCTTTAAATGCTTTCTGGCTTAGTGAACCATACAGGTTTTCAAGTTCACTTAAGCTTTGTTGGTATTGGCTTTTGAGGGTTTCTGTTTTTGAAACGATTTGGGCAAATTGGGTTTGGAGTTTGATGGGGGGAACAGGAACTGGTATTTTGTCTAAATTTTCTTTGTTCAACTTCACTTGGTCAATGCCGGAAATGTAAGGTCTGAAATCAATGCTGTTGATAAAAAATTCTAAATATCGTAGATTACAAATACCGTTATCTGATAAAACATGTGCATGGTTATTGACCCAAAATTTCCCATTTGCTATAAAGGCATTATTCTTTCTTCGGAATAATAAGTTTTTGCCATCTTCAGCAATCAACAAATATTCGCCATCAAATTTGTAATCGTCTATTGTATCTATCACTCCTGTTGCACCATAGTATGGGTAAATACCTTCTCTTTTATCTCTATCCGCTTGTTTACGGGAACTCGTTTTGAGTTTTCATTTTTAGCGACTTTGCCAAACTTTATTTTTTCAAATCCTTTTTCATTGCGTATTACATTTCCAAACATCTCCAAGAACGTGCTTTTCAAAAATTCATCCGGCAGGCGGATGCTTTCTTTGCGTTGGGCTATCAGGTTTTCGGCTTTGCTGAGGATATTGGCAATGTGGAGTTGGTCGGGAAGTGGTGGAACTGGAATTTCAATATCCTTCAAATTCGAAATATTGAAACTAGCTTGATTAACTGATTTCTTTGTTATTTTCTTAATCTTAGTTCTGAATAAAGGACTTTTGAAAAAGTAGAAAGAGTATTTTGGATTTATTTTCTTCTCATCGGCTTTCAAACAAAGTAAGTTCATTCCATGAATAACTTTTGTTTCAATTTCGTTTACTAAAGCAACTTTACCAAGGTGTGAAACACTATTTATGTGAGACATTAAAATGTCATTCTCTTTTAGGTAAAAGTCCGAGAAACATTCATCATGTATTGAGGCATATCCAACTCTTTTAATTTATTCAAACGTACATCAATTCTGCGTTCATCTGCGTAATCAGCAGGAAAATAACTCCCGCAGATACCGCTGATTTTCGCTGATATGCTTCTGCGTTTATCTGCGCAATCGGCGGGAAAATAACTCCCGCAGATGTTGCTGATTTTCGCTGATATGCTTCTGCGTTTATCTGCGTAATCGGCGGGCAACAAACTCCCGCAGATACCGCTGATTTTCGCTGATATGCTTCTGCGTTTATCTGCGCAATCGGCGGGAAACAAACTCCCGCGGATACCGCTGATTTTCGCTGATATGTTTCTGCGTTCATCTGCGTAATCGGCGGGAAATAAACTCCCGCAGATGTCGCTGATTTTCGCTGATATGCTTCTGCGTTTATCTGCGCAATCGGCGGGAAATAAACTCCCGCAGATGTCGCTGATTTTCGCTGATATGCTTCTGCGTTTATCTGCGCAATCGGCGGGCAATAAACTCCCGCAGATGTTGCTGATTTTCGCTGATATGCTTCTGCGTTTATCTGCGCAATCGGCGGGAAATAAACTCCCGCAGATACCGCTGATTTTCGCTGATATGCTTCTGCGTTTATCTGCGTAATCGGCGGGTAACAAACTCCCGCGGATACCGCTGATTTTCGCTGATATGTTTCTGCGTTCATCTGCGCAATCAGCAGGAAAATAACTCCCGCAGATGTTGCTGATTTTCGCTGATATGCTTCTGCGTTTATCTGCGCAATCGGCGGGCAATAAACTCCCGCAGATGTTGCTGATTTTCGCTGATATGCTTCTGCGTTTATCTGCGTAATCGGCGGGAAACAAACTCCCGCAGATGTTGCTGATTTTCGCTGATATGTTTCTGCGTTCATCTGCGTAATCGGCGGGAAAATAACTCCCGCAGATGTCGCTGATTTTCGCTGATATGCATCTGCGTTTATCTGCGTAATCAGCAGGAAAATAACTCCCGCAGATATTGCTGATTTTCGCTGATATGCTTCTGCGTTTATCTGCGTAATCGGCGGGCAATAAACTCCCGCAGATATTGCTGATTTTCGCTGATATGCATCTGCGTTTATCTGCGTAATCGGCGGGAAATAAACTCCCGCAGATGTCGCTGATTTTCGCTGATATGCTTCTGCGTTTATCTGCGTAATCGGCGGGCAATAAACTCCCGCAGATATTGCTGATTTTCGCTGATATGTTTCTGCGTTCATCTGCGCAATCAGCGGGAAACAAACTCCCGCGGATACCGCTGATTTTCGCTGATATTAAAATTCTACAATCCGTTTACTTTTCTAAAAATACATTTATCAATTTCAGAACAATTAAAGTTTACCAAAACGCCAAGTTTCAACCCGGAAAGTTTTAAATAGGTCAATACTTGCTTGTGATGCACTTCAGCTAAATGCTCGACTGACTTTATTTCAATGATTACTTTGTCTTCTATCAATAAATCAATGCGATAACCAACATCCATTTTAATGTCATCATAAACTAAAGGTAAAGGTACTTGTGACTTTACTTTCAAACCTTCTTTGATGAGTTCATGCATTAATACAGCTTCATAGGCAGATTCAAGTAGTCCGGGCCCCAGCGTATTATAAACTTTAAATATGGCTCCTCTTATTTTGTATGATATGTCGTTTTCAGTCATTTTATCTGCGTTTATCTGCGAAATCTGCGGGAACTAATTCTTTTAATTCCGCCAATCCTTTTTGAATTTCCGCTTCCATGCTTTCCAATTTCCCAAAAATAACCTCCGGCTTTTCATACAGCACTTCTTCATACACTTCTTCTTTGTAAGTGCTCAGGTTTAGGTCGTAGTTGTTTTCTACAATTTCCGTTTTAGGAACAGAAAAATGCTTCTGTTTTCTGTCTCCCGCAGATTCCGCAGATGTCCGCTGACGGTATTTTTGCACAATGTCGGGCAAATCGCTTTCGGCTATTTTGTTTCGCTTATCATCCAGCGTGTAGCCATCTGCCTGCATATCGTAAAACCAAACGTTATTGGTTTCTCCGCCTTTGGTAAAAATTAAAATAGCGGTGCTTACACCGGCATAGGGTTTAAACGCTCCGCTGGGTACCGCAATCACCGCTTTCAGTTCTGCTTTTTCAATAATCAGTTTCCGCACGGCTTCAAACGCCTTTCCGCTGTTTTGTATCACACCACTGGGCACAATTACGGCAGCCGTTCCGCCCATTTTCAGCATGTTAAAAATGCGTTCTACAAAAAGCAGTTCGGTTTTGGTGGTGGGCAGTTTTAGTCCTTCGTTAATATCGCCCTTGTCAATATTGCCGGTAAAAGGCGGGTTGGCCATAATGATGTCGTACTGACTGTCTTCATTGTAGCTTTTGCTCAGGGTGTCTTTGTAGTCAATTTTGGGTTCGTCAATGCCATGCATCATCAGGTTCATCAAACCCAAACGCACCATGGTGGTGTCAATATCGTAACCCACGAAGCTTTTGTCCAAAATGCTTTTTACTTCCTGCGTCAGCACGGCACTGATGGCGGCACGTTCAAAACCGTCTTCATCAAGCCCCACCCCAGCCCTACCCAAATGGGAGGGAGAAGTCGCATTTGATTTTCGGACGAGGTCAGTGAGAATGTATTGATACGCACCCAACAAAAAACCGCCTGTTCCGCAAGCTGGGTCGGCAATGCGTTGTCCCAATTGCGGAGCTACCAATTCCGCCATCAGTTTAATAATATGGCGTGGTGTGCGGAACTGCCCGTTTTTTCCTGCGGTAGCAATTTCACTCAACAGCATTTCATACACATCGCCCTGTATATCCTGGAAAGATTGTCCGCCCTCGGTGGCATCTTTTTCAATTTCTTTAAAAACCTCTTCCACAATGTTGATGGCCGAAACCAGCAAACTGGCTTTGGGCATAATGAACACCGCATTGGCCATGTGTTTGGTAAAACTGTCTGAACCTTGATTTTTATGATTTGCCTGATTGCCATGATTTTGCTTTTCTTCTTTCTCTGGTTCTGTGCTTCTTGTAATCATGTTAATCCTTGAATCAGGAGAATCATGGTTCAGACTATTTAGTTCTTTCAAAAACGGAAACACTTTCATTTGTACATGCATCAGCATTTCATCCGCCGTAAAGTGTTTAAAAACAGTCCAACGCAATTCGTTTTTGTCAATGCTTTCGTTGCTGCCCGGAATTTGAAATTTGCCTGAAAATCGGGATACATATTTTTCGCCTGTCCATTCAGCATCCCGTTCCCGTTTGGCTTCCAAATCGTCTAAACGCTTCATAAAAAGCAGATAGGTAATTTGCTCAATGGCCGTTAAAGGGTTGGCGATGCCACCTTCCCAAAAGTTTTGCCAGAGCTTATCTATCAGTGATTTTAATTGTGTATTGTTTTGTAACATTTTGTTTTCTAATATGTTGAGCATGGACATTTTGTCCATGCGCTTGTCCATGCGTTGGATTTTATCTCCCAAGGACACAATGTCCTTAGAAATGTCCTTCGGAATCCCTATTCCAATAAAAAGACTTCTTCAAGAGACATCATGACCTTGGCAATGTCCTTCGGGATTTGAGAGATATTATTCACCCACATACTCATAGGTTGCATTTTTTCCTCTGCCTTTAAGAAGAATAAGCTCTTTAGATTTGAACTTTGCTAAATGTCTTTGGGCTTTCTTTTCATTGAAGCCAAAATGTTCAGCATATTCATTTACCGTGGTATTTCCTAAAGACTTTATCCAGTTTATACCTGCTAGCTCTTCATTATTCAAATCGGCTAAAGCTTCATTACCTGAAACAGTTTTGGATGCTTCTATACTTCTTGAGAAAGTCAAGGATAAGTATGGAGCTTTGTAATCATAAAAAGGCAAAGGCAACTCATACTTCTCTTGCATACCTCTGAAGGTTTCCATACCCAATTCAGATTCTTCCATAAGCCCCATTCTGTTAAAGACGTATGTGATTTTAGGATTTCGACTCAAAGATGGAGCACGGAAAGCTTTAACATCTTCAAGCGATATTGGGGAAACTGGCAAGCCCGCACTTTTGACTACTATTTTATCATCATCAATTTCAATGTAGGTTTTTGCTCCTTCTTGTTCATAGTCACGGTGAACCAATGCGTTGATGATGGCTTCACGTAGAGGTTCAATAGGAAAGAGTGTATTTGTTTTTCGTTCAAACTGCTTTCGGCTCACTTCTGAATGTAACACTTGTTCAAGCCACAATTCAATTTCATTCGGAATCAATACAAGAGGGCCTTCAAAGTCTTTCGGTATTGAGGCATTATTTCCATATTTAACTTTCGCTTTAACAACCGCTTGCTGATATTTTTCACGTGGGTTTATACCAAATAATAGAATCCCAAAGCCTGTTGGGATATACTTTTCTTCATTATTTTCTTTTACTCGCTGAACGATTCCTGCATGTTCAAAATGAAGCCATAGCTCATTTGAGTTTATAGCATGTGGAAGTTTAGATTGTTTAATGTAATATTGAATAGCTTTTTCAGAAAACTGGTTTAAATCCATAGTAGGAATGGAGTTTTCTAGATTAGAAAGAATTACTTCCTTTTTTTCTTTTCTATCATTTGCTCTTTCGGTGGCTTGCTTCAAAAACTCCTTATTTATTTCCTTTATGGTTTTTTGAAACTGCGGGTAAAACATGTGGACTTTGACTCCGTTTTCTTCAAGGAACTTAATACCTTTTCTGTCAACATCAGGGTCGGGGTCTTCAATTCCAATCCAAACTTCTTTTATTCTTGCATTTACAATTCTTTCCGCACAGCCTAGTTTTGGATGTCGTCTTGCGCCTGGTGCACAAGGCTCGAGTGTAGCAAATAATATACTGCCATCTAATTTTTCCGAACGATTCTTACGTTCTAGCAATGTAAATTCAGCATGGTCTCCAAATCGTAATTCGCCTCTGCTTGCCGATTCAACGGTTCCATCTGTTTTAATCAAAACTGCACCTACTTTTGGACTGACTTTACCATCTGTCCTTGGTTCTTCTATAGAATCATTCATGGCATCAATAGCCATTTGCATGTATTTTTCAGGATTAAAAGTTTCTGATATTTTCTTCGCCATATTATGCTGCTAATGCTTTTTCGGTTAAATTTAAAATTTCCTCAATTTCTTTTTGATTGAAAATTCCCCTTATTCCTTCAGGATGTAATAGGGTAAAGGGTGATTCAATCAGGTTGCGTTTACTCACATTGCCTTTTTCTAACACAAAGTTTTTGAGCAAATCCAAAAATTGCAGTTGCCGGCTGCTGAGGTAACTGTGTTTGGAAACAAAATCATCAAATGCTTTGGTAACGGTTTCGGCAAAGGTTTCCAATTGTTCAATGCCCAAAATATGTTTGATGAATTGCACCAATTCCGCTTTGCGGTGGTTGTAAACCTTGCGAAGCAAATCAATGGTAATGTGTGGATGCTCATTGTGTAATTCTTCCGCTAATTGTTCTGCTTCTTCGTTGGAAATTTCTTTGCCTTGTTTCAGTTTTTGTAAAATCGGACTGCTTGAAACCAGTTCGTTTATTTTCTTTTCAACTAATTCTCGGTATTTGGTTACACTCAATGCTTCATATTGCGGACCAAATTCCACAAATTCTTTTTCGGCAACAATGTCTTTAAGGTTATATTTCGCAGGAGCCAGAGGAATTACGGCTTCACGGAATTTCATTAAAGGGGAAAGCTTCTGAATCAGTTCTTCAAACTTTTCTTCGAGGATGCCTGCCCCGCTCCCTGCGGGGGTTGCCCAAAAATGATTGGTTTGTGCCTGGCGAATCAGTTCCTGTTCTCTTGCCACAATGTTGATGCTTAAAGGCAGTTCGCCAATTTCTTCAATGATACTTTCTTTCAGCGTTTCAAATTTCCCGGTTTCACCTGCCAAATGAGCTAAAGAAACTTCTACAATGTCTTTTTCAAAACGCATGGCTTTGAAATCCACGTCTGAAACCGTGCGCAGCAATGGTTTAACAAAGGCTTCCAAAAATTCCATTTTGTCAGAAGTCAGGTTGTTCCAAAAGTTTTCATCTTCCAGGCGTTGCAATTCATGTTTGGCTTCCATAATTACAACTGAATTTTTCGGAAGCGATTCAACCTGCTTTCTGATTTTCCGGACTTCTTTATTTACAATTTCAAAATTGCTTTGTGTTTGGGCTTCTTCAATTTTTTCTAATCGAACACCAAACAAGCGAACAGGCAAAGGAATTTGTCCTTTCAGTTCTTTGCCTCTTGGATTAAGTTTGAAATACTCAAAATTGTCCCAACAATCGAGAATGAGGAAATTATCCTTTTGCGTGCACCAGGGTTTAATTTTTTCAGGTTCGAGTAAACGTGTTCCTCTGCCTGTCATCTGCCAAAACTTGGTGTAGCTGTAAACGGGTTTTGCAAAAACCAAATTCACCAATTCACGAACATCAATGCCCGTGTCGAGCATGTCCACACTAATGGCAATACGTGGCATGTCGTTACTCACAAACTGGTTGAGCAAACCGCCCTTGCCGTAAACTCGCGGGTCTTCACTTACCAATACTTTGGCTAATTCGCCTTTGTATTGGGGATAAAGTGAATCGAAGATTTCTTCTACTCGTCTTGCATGGGCTTTGCTGATGCAAAAGAAAATGGTTTTACCCGGCAAAACACCGTTGGCGTCTTTGATTGATTCTTCCATGAATTCACGGACAATCAAAGCGTTTGTGCCCCGGTTAATTACCTTCTTTTCAATTTCTGTTCCTTCGTAATTGATTTCTTCAATTTCCTTTCCTTCCAACATCAGTTTTTGTTGGTCTTCCAAAGAAATTGTCCGCTTATTTATTCCTTCATCCTGAAACCTGGTTTTGATTTTCATTACCTGAAAATTGCTCAGGAATGGCGGAATGTGATTTACCGCTTCATCATACGAATACGCAAAAGTGGGAATGCCATCTTCACATTCAAAGAGTTGAAAAGTGTTGTGGTCAATAACATCCGTTGGCGTGGCTGTTAAGCCAAGTGTAATCGTATTGAAGTAGTCCAGAATTTCCTGATAGGTGTTGTAAATGCTTCGGTGGCTTTCATCCACCACAATCAAGTCAAAAAAATGCGGACTTAAACTTTTTTCTTCATTGCGAATTACGTTCAACATGGTTGGATAAGTTGAAACATAAATTCGTCTGTGGGTGGCAATTTCTTTTTCGCCTTGTTTTGGCCAGCGGGGTTCGTTAGGCAAATGCTCTTTGAATGCTTCCAGTGTTTGGTCGCGAAGGGCAATTCTGTCCACCAAAAACAAAACTCTTTCTGCCCAACCTGCTCTCATCAATGCATCAACCAAAGCTATACAAGTTCTTGTTTTGCCTGTGCCGGTTGCCATTACCAGTAAGAATTTGCGTTTGCGTTTTTCAATGGCTTCCATCACCGCACGAATTGCAGCAACCTGATAATTCCTTCCTGCAATTTTGGTGTTGATGAGTTCACCTGCTAATTGCTTTCTCGCTTTACGTATGTAAGCATAGCGTTCAAGGTCGTCCCGGGTCGGAAAGCCATAGACTTTTTTTGGTGGATAGTTGTCTAAGTCCCAAAAGTAAATGTCGTGACCATTTGTATAAAAGCAAAAAGGCAAGTCAACGCCTTGTGTTTGTTTGATGTTGTAGCAATATTGTTTGGCTTGTTCCCGCCCAAGTGCAGCATCAACCGAAGTCTTTTTGGCTTCCACAACGGCAAGTGGTTTGCCGTCTTTGCCCAATAAAACATAGTCGCTGTATTGGTGGCCGGCATAAGGAGTTTCGGGTTCTTCAATAACTGTTAAGTGAATATCAAATTCTTCAATCACCTGAGTTTGGTCAGTCACATTCCAGCCCGCTTGTTTTAAGCGGTTGTCAATGATTTCTTTCCTTGTCAGTTTTTCGTTTTTCACCTTTATATTCTAAAATTTATAGTTGGTCAAAATACGTAAAAAATCCGTTTTGTTTTTCGTATGTTCTGAAAGTACGCAGGCAAAGCCAAATGTACCACTTGTGCGGCCGGATAAAATAAATTTTAAAAAATGCGAAGGGTGGGCATTTTCTTTCTTATCTGCCGCCTGTTCCAATAGCAAAACACGGTCAGCCTGTTTATCTGTCCACTTGGTTGATGTGGTTTGTGTGTCGATTCCATTTTCAGTAATTGTCTTGCTGTGTCGTCTGTCTTTTTAGCATTGGTGCTAACAGGTGTATTGTAAAAAATCGTTTCTTTTATTTCGTTTAATTTATATTCAAAAATCAACAGCCGATGATCATGAAAGCATTCGGGCAGATACGAAAACCCTCCGAGCTTGATCAAAAAATTGCAGGGGAATCTTTCAACGCTTTAGCTTCGGCGATAGCGCCGCTTAATTCCGAACAACCGGAAATTGAAATTGAAAAAACAGGAGAAAAAATCAAAATTCCGTTAAGTGTATTAAAATTTCCGGGAGATATTTTAAAAGCTATGGCACAGGGTAAGTTGATTTCTCCTGTACCCATTGCTGCTGAAATTACTACTCAGGCAGCGGCTGAAATGCCTGGCTGCTCACGACCACATTTGGTGAAGCTTCTTGAAAAAGGTAAGACTGATTTTACTAAAGTTGGCAAGCATAGAAGAATAAAATTTGACGATATAATGAGGTATAGAAAGCAAAAGAAGGAACAACAGAAACAAAAGATCCTGGTTTCATGAATTTAGACGAAGAAACCGGTTTGTATGATTCATCGTGTTCGCTTTACCGTTGTATCAGATACAAATGTTGTTTATCCTGTAATGATCAGGGGCATTATATTTTGGTTTACATATCATAAACTTTATATGCCTAAATGGAGTGAATATATATTTGATGAGTGGAAAAGGGTGATGCCGGGGAAAGGAGTAACAGCGGAACAGGCAGGTAAAAGAATAAATCCATAACAGGGTAAGTTTGACGTATTAAACCTATGGAGAAATGCGGGGTTAATATACCCCGCAAATTACCTGCACGCTTTATTATAAATACTTCCAACAGGCAACATCAGGCACTAACCGCTAACAAAAGTATTTGCAAAAGCATTTTAAAGCAATGCTTTAATGCCGGATATCACATCTTCAAAACGGTTATGGTTTTGGCCCCCCGCTGTAGCCAGAGTGGGCTGGCCGCCGCCACCGCCTTCGATGATGGGGCTTACCTGTTCCTTAATTATTTTTCCGGCGTGCAGGCTCCGGGCTTTCACAACGGTTTCGGAAATGCCGATGGCCACATTTGCTTTGCCACCAATATTTGCGCAAAGCACCACCACATGATCGTGGAGATTGTTCCTGAAATCGAAACACAGTTTTTTTAAGGCATCGGCATTGGGAACTTCTACAATTGCTCCAATAAAAGAAATATTATTGATGATCTCATCCTGTTTCATCAGTTCGTTCCTGATGGCAACAAGCTGCCGTGCCTGCAACGATTCAATTTTTTTATGCAGTAAGGCATTTTCTTCCTGAAAACCGGCGATCGTTTTTACAGGGTCTTTCGGATTTTTAAGGAGTTCTTTAATTCCGTTAAGTTCTTTAAAGTTTTCAGCAATGTAATCTTCTGCGGCTTTGCCCGAAACGCCTTCAATTCTTCTTACACCGGCTGCCACAGCGGTTTCCTGTTTAATTTTAAAAAGGCCCAATTCGCCGGTATGGCCTACATGACATCCACCGCACAGTTCTATAGAATAATCCGGATCCATAATAACCACCCTTACCACATCGCCGTATTTTTCACCAAAAAGCGCCATTGCACCCATTTTTACGGCTTCTTCTTTGGGCATTGTTTTTATAACCACCGAAACGTTTTCCCTTATTTTATGATTTACTGTTTGTTCGATGGCTTCCAGTTCCTGGGCAGTAAGTTTCGCAAAATGTGAAAAATCGAACCGGGTATGTTCTTCATTTACGAGGCTGCCTTTTTGTGCAACATGTTTTCCCAGGATTTCGCGAAGCGCTGCATGAAGTAAATGGGTAACACTGTGGTGAATGGTTATGTGTTTCCTCCTGTGCCTGTCGATTGTGGCCACCACATCTTCATTCAGTAAATATGGATCCTGTTCGGTATAGTGAACAATGAGGTCGTTCTCTTTTTTGGTATCAAATATATTAAGGGATACTGCACCGGAACTTAGTACTCCGGTATCGCCAACCTGGCCTCCGCTTTCTGCATAAAACGGAGTTGATTCCAATACCACCTGGAAGGCTTCCTTTCCTTTTTCTTTTATTTTCCGGTAGCGAAGCATTTTTGTTTTTACTTCATACTGGTTGTATCCTGCAAAGCCCAAACTGTTTTTATCTGAAATTATCTGCCAGTCGGCGGTATCTACTGTGCTGGCAGAGCGGCTCCTGCTTTTTTGTTTCTGCATTTCCAATTCAAAACCGGCTTCATCTACCTGCAAATTATTTTCAGCGGCAATGAGCCGGGTGAGATCGATGGGAAAGCCATAAGTATCGTACAATTCAAAACCTGCCGTGCCGGAAATGGTTTTATTTTCGGCGGATGCAATCAACTCATCCATTTTTTTCAGTCCTTTATCGAGCGTACGGAGAAATCCTTCTTCTTCTTCGCGTATTACCCTGGCCACAAATTCTTCCTGTTTTTTTAATTCCGGAAATATGTTTTCGAATTGAGTGGCGATAACCGGCAGCAGCTTGTACAGCATGGGTTGCCTGTATTGCAGGGAGGAATAATAATACCGAACTGCGCGGCGCAGAATTCGCCTGATTACATACCCGGCTCCGGTATTAGCGGGAAGCTGTCCATCGGCAATGGTAAATGCGATGGCCCGGATATGATCGGCTAAAACCCGGAAAGCGATCCTGGTTTTCTCATCTGCATCATTATATTTTTTCCCGGTAATTACTTCGGTTGCTGCAATGGTGCCGGTAAAAATATCGGTATCATAGTTGCTCTTTTTATTTTGCAATACCCTTGCCAGCCTTTCAAATCCCATACCCGTATCAACATGAAATGCCGGTAACGGTTCCAGGGTTCCGTCTTTTTTACGGTTAAATTGCATGAATACAATATTCCATATTTCAATAACCTGTGGGTGATCGGCATTTACTAATGTTGCACCCGGCACCGCTTTCTTTTCTTCTTCTGTACGGCAATCAGCATGAATTTCTGTACAGGGGCCACAGGGGCCGGTATCGCCCATCTCCCAGAAATTATCTTTTTTATTTCCTAAAAGGATATTGCCGGCAGGAACGTGTTTCAACCATTCATTATAGGCTTCTTCATCTTTGGGTAATCCTTCTTTTTCATCGCCTTCAAAGATGGTAACGTAAAGATTTTCTTTTGGAATATGATAAACTGAAGTAAGCAATTCCCATCCCCAGGCAATGGCATCCTTTTTAAAATAATTGCCAAAGCTCCAGTTGCCCAACATTTCGAACATGGTATGGTGATAGGTATCTACCCCTACTTCTTCCAGGTCGTTATGTTTACCACTTACCCTCAGGCATTTTTGGGTATCAGCAACACGAACCCAGGGTGCGGGCTTATTTCCCAGGAAATAATCTTTAAACTGGTTCATCCCGGCATTGGTAAACAACAGGGTGGGGTCATTCTTTATCACTATGGGTGCGGAAGGCACAATAGTATGTTGTTTGGATGCAAAAAAATCGATAAATACCTGGCGAATATCTGCGCTCTTCATCATAAACCTGTTGATTTACCTGTTGATAGGGTTATATTTGTTTTTTCAGGCGCAAAGGTAATAAATGTGGCTGCTGTTATACCAGCCCGGCCGGGAGTTTGGCAGGGTTTTTATATTCTGGTATTACGATGCAAGGTAAAAGCTGATGAAGAAAATAAAATATTATTATAATACCCATTCACTACGTTACGAAAAGCTGGTTACCCCGCTCCATGTAAAGCTGCTTCGTTTTCTGGGGTTTCTTTCGGCCATGCTGGTAAGTTCTGTTATCATTATTTACCTGTATAATAAGTTTGTTCCCAAACCTGCGGAAATTGCTTCCAACCAGCGGTATGAAGCTTTAAGAGAGAATTATTCCATATTAAGCGGTAAAATTAAAACCCTGCAGGGCCAGATCAGCACCCTGGAGAAAAGGGATAATGAGGTGTATCGTTCCATTTTTGAGGCCAACCCGGTGCCGGATAGCGCCAGGGTAAAGATCATTGAAAAGAAAATGGAATTGGAAAAAGTTAACCTGATGACTGATGATGTGCTGGAAAAAGAGATAGCCGACCAGATCGATAATCTTTTGGCCAGGGTTGCCTATCAGGAAAAGAGCTACGATGATATTTCGAAACTGATTAAAAACCAGGATGCCAAACTGGCCTGTATGCCGGCAATACAACCGGTGAGCAACAAACAGCTAAACCGGATTGCCAGCGGGTATGGGATCAGGATTGATCCGGTTTACGGAACGCCCAAATACCACAAGGGGCTTGATTTTTCGGCACCCCGTGGAACGCCAATTTATGCAACCGGCGATGGCGTGGTAAAATTTGCAGGTTATTCCGAAACCGGCTACGGAAATCACATCATCATCAACCACGGATATGGTTATGAAACGCTGTATGGGCACATGTTTAAACTTAAGGCAAAGATTGGGCAGCGGGTAAAACGCGGCGAAGTGATTGGATGGGTGGGAAGTTCCGGGAAAAGTACCGGCCCTCATTGTCATTACGAAGTGCACATCAACGGCAATGTGGTTAACCCTGTTTATTTCTTTTATAACGACCTCAGCCCCGAACAGTACGATCAGATTTTGAAAATTGCTGCAATGGGTAGTGCAAAGAGTTTTGATTAATTTTGGACATGTCTCTTAAACAGGCCTCATTCGATTTTGATTTACCACCCGCCCAACCTGAAAAGAAGGTTAAGGCAGGTGCGGCAGCTTCCGCTCCGGTTCCGGTAGTGGAGGAATCTGCGCCCGTTAACCTCGAAAAAATGAACCTGCAGGCTGCAAAACCGGCAGCCAAACCCAAATCTTCGGGCACAAGGGGCAGAATGCGGATAGCCGATATGGATGCACATGCCGAAACGGTGGAAATCCCGGACGATAACATATTATTTGAAAAACGGTATTATTCCATCAGCGCAGTTTCAGCAATGTTTAAGGTGAACAACTCGCTTATTCGTTTTTGGACAAATGAGTTCAGCATCATCAAACCCAAAATAAACGGAAAAGGCGACCGGCTTTTTCGCCCGGAAGACATTAAAAACCTGCACATCATTTATCAGCTTCTCCGCGAAAAAAAATTCACCATCGATGGTGCAAAAGATTACCTCAAACATGTGAAAAACGCCGAAGAAAAATTTGCCATGGCCGAATCTTTAAAGAAGCTGAAGAATTTTTTAGTAGAACTTAAGGCTACACTCTAAATGAAGAACTTCCTTGTTGTTTTAATTTTTATAATTTTTGCCCAGGGCATCAGCGCACAAATGCATTATACCTCAGTTCCCGATCCGGAGCAGCCCGGAGGCGTAATTCTGAAAGGAATTATCAGCAAATACATTTTTATTAATGATACTTCCTGCCATTGGTATCCTGAAAGTCAGCAGATTTATTCACCGAAAGAAAATATGATAGAAGCCATGGCTGCTGCAAAAGGGAAATATCAGTTTCTGATTTTTGGCGGATCGTGGTGCGAGGATACCCATTTTGTTTTACCAAAGTTTTTTATGCTGCAGGAAAAAAGTGGAATTCCTGATGGCGATATTTGTTTAATTGGGGTTGACAGAAACAAACAAAGCCCCGGAAACCTTTCCCGGGTATTTGATATACAAAATGTACCTACAATTATTGTGCTGAAAGACGGGAAGGAGGCTGGCAGGGTGGTTGAATATGGAAAAACAGGGCAGTGGGATGCCGAACTCATTTCTTTTCTTAAATGAGGGAGTTGTTTTTTGGTGGCACCGGGGCGCTTTTTGTAGTCACGTTAAATTCACCAAGTTTTACCGCAAGTACAATTCCTTTATCATTCATTTCTTTCATTAATGTGAAATTCACTTCCTGTTTCAGGTTGTTGAATTCGGAAAGCGAAAACGGAATGGTAAAATATTCAATTTGCATCATTGCACCGGTATTGCTGATATTGCCCAGATAAACCGTGTGGCTTAGAATTTTTTCGTTCCGGCTGTTCAGGTAATTTTTTGCGAATGCGATAAAATCTTTAATTACCTCCACGTTGGTGCCCGGGGCAAATTCCAGTTTAATTTCTGCGCGTCTTTTTGTGAGGTTGCTGATATTATCCACCACACTATCTACCATTTGTTTATTTGGTACAGTTACCAGGGTTTGTTCGCTGGTGCGTATGCGGGTACTTCTGAGGCCAATATGTTCTACGGTTCCACTTACATTGTTCACTTTTACATTATCTCCGGTATAAAAAGGTTTATCAAAGAAAATGATAAAGGATGCGATCAGGTTCTCGATGCTTTCTTTAGCTGCCAGGGCAAGGGCTGCACCTACAATGCTAAGTCCTGTAAGGAAAGCGCCTAAATCCTGGTTAAACCCTGCTTTTAAAATGAGCAGAAAGCCAAATATTCCTACCAGTACTTTTAAAAAATCCCGTAAAAATAAAACCAGCTGGTCATCGTCTTTGGTTTCTGTTTTTTTGCTCCTGTATTCAAAAATAAGGGAGATGAAATTTATAAACTTTAAAAGAAAGAAAATGAAGTAGAGGATAATTAGTGAGTTTCCGATTTTAGGGAGGATATCATGGGTTGGTACTCCGTATATTTTAAATTCCCAGGCATCGGGAAAATTAAGTTTATCAATAACCATTACCGAAATGGTAACGGTAATAAACCAGCTTAGTGGTCTTAAGATCAAGGAAAAAAATTCTTCTTTTTCTATGAATTGCCATTTCTTTTTAATGAGCAGATAAAACAGTGATGCGATGTAGCGCGAAAGCAGCCGTTTGAACAGCAATAAAAAAATGATGATACCGGCCACCAGCAGGTAACTGCGTACCTCATTATTAAGGAATATGGTATCTAAAAATTTATTCATGCCTTATTTAACCAGGTAAATTTCCAGCCCGGCAGGTTTGAGAATGTATAATTTGTTATTCATTGCGGTAATGGCAATTCTGTTTTCACTAAAAGAAGGAAGGGGATAGTTTTTCAGGCTGAGGCTTTTTAGTGCATAGGTATGCAAATGATTTTCGGAGAAACCGGTTATCACATTCCTTCCTATCGCAATATCTTCCCAATGAAGAAAGGGAATGCTTGTTTTTAATGCGCCGTAATAATCAAATATGTAAAAACCTTTTTTGGAATCGTAAAGGAACACCAGTCCGTCGGAATCAATAATTTGTTGTGGAGATGGCGCATCGCCGGTTAGCTGGCGCATATCCGTACTTTCCATCAGCACATTTCCCTCTTCATCAATTTTTTTCAGTTTAAAATCCTGTTCGTCAAAAATCCATATCTGGTTATCGTAGGAAGTGGCAATGGCGTTTACGGTAAAAATATTTTGTTTGCGGAAATTAATGGCATTTCGCCGGGTGAGGAGCCTGTCGAGGATTACCACGGTAGAATAATTCTGGTAATATAGCAACAGTTTCAGGGGGTTTGATACATCGAGATAAGTAGGGTTGCCATATTTTTTCACATCGTTAAAAACCGAGAGGGAATCGCCGTATGGGTTAAGTTTTTTGAGTTGGCTGCCCGATGTGATTAAATAAATATTTCCCAGTACATCAATTTTTACCTGCTGATAATCGCCGGGGATGAGTTGTTGAAATTCAAAAGAAGCATGAACAGGTGCGCCGGAAGAATCTTTTATTCCCGTGGGTTGGGCGTATGCAAAACCAATGATACCCGTTAACAGCAGATATGTGATGAGCTTTTTCAATCCGTATAATACCTGAGGCTAAGTTCGCCATTTTCAAATAATGCGTAGCTGTTGTATTTTATCCAATCTCCTAAATTAACATACCGGCTGTTGTTTGAAAGCCTGATGTTGAGGGGGAGATGGCGGTGGCCAAAAACGAAATAATCGTAATGCTTTTTCTGTAATATTTCTTTTGCATAAATTACCAGCCATTCGTTCTCTTCACCCAGAAATTTTTCATCGGAAATACCGGTTTGTGCCCTGCTTTTCCGGCTGAAATAATCGGCCAGCCCCATGCCAATTGCAGGCGGAAGTATTCCAAAGAGCCACTGGCAAACCGGGTTACGGAAAATTTTTTTGATGAATTTATAGCCTTTATCGCCCGGGCCCAGGCCATCACCATGCCCGATCAGGAATTTTTTTCCATCATATTCAAATTCCCGGGGTTCAAAATAAACGGGGATGTTCAACTCTTTTTGAAAATAATCTTTCATCCACATATCGTGGTTTCCCACAAAGAAGTGAATGCGGATACCCATGTCGGTTAGTTCTGCAAGTTTCCCCAATATGCGTACGAACCCGCGGGGAACAACCCTTTTGTATTCGTACCAGAAATCAAAGAGATCGCCCAGTACAAAAATCTCTTTTGCTTCGTGTTTAATGTTATTGAGGAAGTGCACAACCCGCTTTTCCCTTTCCAGGCTTTTTTCAGCATTTGGCGCTCCAAGATGAAAATCGGAGAGAAAGAATATTTTTCCGGGGTTGTTCATGGTTGGCCTGGCCGGTTTTTTTGCTGCAGGTATTGCATAATATCGCCGGTTTTAATTTCTTCCATTCCGCTTACAGGCCTGTTGTACCAATATATCCAGGCAATGGATTCTGCCCCGTCTTTAAAAACGGGCACCTGTTCTCTTTTATACATCGGGATTTCGCCGGGCATTACTTTTAATCCTTCATAGTCATCAAGCTGTTCAAAAACCCATGAAAATTCGAGTGGCGATTTCAGGATGTACAATTCGCCGGTAAGAAAATGATCATCTGCACCGGGTACTGCAACGGGAAATTCGCCATTGTGATAAAAGCGTCCTCTTACTACGGCTTCGCCTGCGAGGGCAAAATGTTTGGTCAGGTACTCGTATGCCGGATTACGAAACCCGCTTCTTAGCGAGCCATATACAAAGAGTTGTTGGGTTGATTGATCCATAACAGATTTATTTTTCAGCACTCCGATAAAAAACAAAATACTTCCTTAGGCCCATGTACGCCGGTAACCAGGGTCTTTTCAATATCAGCCGTGCGACTTGGCCCCGAGGCAAATACAATTTGCGATGGCAGTTGGGTTCCGTATTTTTCTTTTAGCAATAGCATAGCATCTTTAAGATCGTACACCAACTGGTTTACATAAGCAATGCAAATGTGCACCGGTGCGTAAACGCTGGTGGTTCTACCTGCCTTAAGCGCCGAACTTAACACCATGGTGCCTGTACGGGCAACAAGACACTCACAAAAGGTAATGGAAGCATCACAGTTGGAAAGGCTGGGAAACGAATGTCCGGCTAATATCTGGCCAATTCTTTCTTCTTTATAAAATAGTTTATCCCATTGCCTGCTCCGGATAAGTGAAATCAGTTGAGAGCGAAGATCGTTTTCATTGGCACAAAAAGCAAATTTTCCCTGGAGGCCGGTAAAGGTTTCGGCAAAACATACTGCTAAATCATCAGCAGGGGGCATAAATACCGATTGTGTGCCTTCGCTTTGCGCAAAAGGTAAAGGCACCTGGTGAGTAAGTGCCTGCCTTATTTTCTTTAATATGTTTTCCTTTGCCTGGCTTACGCCCATAACATGATTATATTTGAGGGGGGTCTTTTAGTTCTTCCGGAATTTTGGTTGATGGCGTTTCTGATACGGCATCTTCCGGATCCACATCAAGAAGTTTCTTTTCTTCAAATGGTCTTTTTCCGATCAGCCCTTCCACATCGCTTTTAAACAATACTTCTTTTACTAATAATTCTTTAGCAAGTTTTTCAACCGCCCATTGTTTATCGTGGAGGAGTTGTTTGGTTTTTTCGTAAGCCAAATCCACCAGTTTTCTTACTTCTTCATCTATCATTTTCCCGGTTTCTTCCGAAAAGGGTTTGGTGAACATGTTTTCCTGGTTTGGGTCGTAGAAGCTCACATTGCCTATTTTTTTGTTCATGCCATACATGGTTACCATGCTGTAAGCAATTTTGGTAACCTGCTGGAGGTCGTTACTTGCTCCTGTACTCACTTTCCCGAAGAAGATTTCTTCACTTGCACGCCCGCCGAGGGTCATGCAGATCTGATCCAAAAGCTGGTCGGTATCGTAGAGGTATTGTTCTTTCGGAGTGTATTGGGCATAACCGAGGGCTGCGGTTCCGCGGGGAACGATGGTAACTTTCAGGAGCGGGTAAGCATGCTGGAGAAACCACCCGCAAATGGCGTGTCCCGCTTCGTGGTAGGCGATGATCTCTTTTTCTTCGGGGCTGATGATTTTGTTCTTTTTTTCGAGACCGCCAATTACCCTGTCGATGGCATCCTGGAAGTCGCTCATATCAACTCCGTCTTTGTTTTTTCTGGCGGCAATGAGTGCGGCTTCGTTACAAACATTTGCAATATCTGCACCGGCAAAACCCGGTGTTTGTTCGGCAAGTTTATGGGTATCGAGGTTATGCGATACTTTAATGGGCGCCAGGTGAACTTTAAAGATGGCTTCACGGCCAACGAGGTCGGGACGGTCAATTGAAATCTGCCTGTCGAAACGGCCTGGCCGCAGCAGGGCGCTGTCTAAAACATCGGGTCTGTTTGTGGCTGCAAGAATAATGATGCCCAGGTCGGTACCAAAACCATCCATTTCCACGAGCAACTGGTTGAGGGTATTCTCCCTTTCGTCGTTGCTCATCATCATATTTTTACCGCGGGCACGGCCAATGGCATCAATTTCATCAATAAAGATGATGCATGGCGCTTTTTCGCGGGCCTGTTTAAATAAATCGCGTACACGGCTTGCACCCACGCCTACAAACATTTCAACAAAATCGCTTCCGCTCAGGCTGAAAAAGGGAACCTGCGCTTCGCCTGCAACCGCCTTTGCCAAAAGGGTTTTCCCGGTTCCCGGAGGGCCAACAAGGAGTGCCCCTTTTGGGATTTTTCCACCCAGTGAGGTATATTTTTTTGGGTTTTTAAGGAAATCAACAATTTCCATTACCTCTACCTTAGCTTCATCCAGCCCCGCCACATCAGCAAAAGTGATGTTCACCTTGGTGCCTTTTTCAAAAAGTGTGGCTTTCGATTTTCCGATATTAAAGATTCCGCCCGGGCCACCGGCGCCACCGGGGCCGCCAACCTTTCTCATCATTAAAATGAACAGAAAAGCAATAAGCAGGATGGGCAGGAGGGTATTAAAAATCTGCGTGGCATATTCTCCTTCCGAATCGGGGTTATCTTTTACATGAGCCACCTCCGGGTTTTCTTTGTAAAAGTCGTTTAACTGTGCGGCAAAGGTTTTGTCGTCAATTACATTAAAGAAAAGCTGAGGCGGGTTGGTGCGCAGCGCCGATTCGTATTTTTTAGGGGTTTCCTCATCGTTCAGAATCTGCTTATAAAAATCGGCCTTTGTTTTCAGCACATCGGGTTTAAGATAAATTCTTACAAGGTCTTTATTCCTGATGGTTTTAATCTTTTCCACATCGCCCTGTTTCATCATGCTGTAGAAATCCTGTTGCGAGGTTTCCACACCTGCACTGTTTACTCCCCTGAAGAGGTTGAAGGAAATAATGGAAATGAGCACTACTCCGTAAATCCAATACAGGTTGAATCGTTTTTTCTTTCCTTTAGGGTCGTCGCCAAGGGGTGGGATATTATCCGGATTAATTTTTTTATTAGGTTGTTGACTCATATAGTTTTTTTCAAAATTTTGGAGCGGTTATTCATCATGTGCCATGATAACTGCATCGCTCCACAGCTCTTCAAGCTGATAGAATTTTCTGGGTTCGGGCAGCATCACGTGAACAACAATATTTACAAAATCAATTAAAATCCATTGTTCGGCCTGTCTTCCTTCCTGTTTAAAAGGAGTTTCGGCACAATTCTTCTTCACCTGGTCTTCTACAAAATCGGCAATTGCCTTTAGCTGGTTGTGGTTATTCGCCTGGCAAATAATAAAAAAATCAGCAACCGCTTCAGGAATATTGCGAAGGTTGAGGCTTACAATATTTTCCCCCTTTTTTTCTTTTATGGCCTGAATAATGGTTTTGAAAATCCTGCTGTTTCGGTTTAACCTGTTTAACCCTGTTTTTTTGCGGGCTTGTAATACTTCGAGATTATTCAAATCGCAATATTTATTTTAATAATATAAGCACTAAAATGATCCTGCTTAAGGGTTAAAATGTGTAGTTTGCAATGCAATTCAAAATTACTATTTTCTTAGCCATTTGAGCGGATTGGAAACCTTTATGTTTCGTGTTTTAGAACGTGTGGACAGTACCAACAACTATGCCATGGCGATGGTTCAGTCGGGCATGGCAAAGCATGGCGATGCGTGGTTTACCCATCATCAGTTTTCGGGTAAGGGGCAGCAGGGAAAAGTGTGGAAATCTAAGCCTGGCCTGAATTTGATCCTGAGCGTGGTAATAAAACCTTCGCTGTTTTTTCAAAATCATCCTCCTTTGTTTAATATGGCAGTGGCTGCTGTGGTGGCTACTTTCCTGAAAAATGAAACAAAAGAAGAAATTTGGGTAAAATGGCCCAACGATCTGTATTGGAATGACAGAAAGGCAGGAGGCATCTTAATTGAAAATCGTTTTTCGGGAACAGGCTGGAACTGGGCAGTAATTGGAATTGGTATTAATGTGAAACAAACCCGGTTTCCCGCAGGGCTTCCCAATCCGGTTTCACTTTTCCAAATTAAAAATCGGGAATGGGATCCGGAAACCCTTGCCAGGAAACTACACGAACAACTCGTAAAAAAGCTAAGCGGAAAATTTCTGGTAAAAACAGTGCTGAAAACGTATAATGATATTCTGTATAAAAAGGGGATGGAGGTAAAACTAAAAAAAGGAAGCGCACAGTTTGTTACCTGTATTGATGGTGTGGATGTTTCCGGGAGGCTTCATACCCACGATGTGATGGAAAGGGTATTTGAATATGGTTCGGTGGAATGGGTCATCAGGCCGCACAGCCTGCTTATCTGATGTTTTCTGCTTCTCTGGCTTCTGCCTCAAACCGGTTGTTGTGGTACCCGTTTTTTATGGTTTCCCATACATACAGGATAATAAAAAAAACAAAGCCATACCGTTTAAATTGTTCGATATGGCATTTTTCGTGTTTCACCCATCGTTCATCCTTTAAAAAATCTTCGCTGCTGCAATTGTGCAGGTGTATGGTTTTTCCAATGGTAATGGCCACTCTTTTGGAATGCAATTTTTTAGCAGCCAGGGCGGCGATCCACGAATCTTCTTTTATGTGAAATGCTTCATTGGTCAAAGATCCTTCAGCGCTTTTAAGATTTCTTCGGAATGCTGTTTGCTATTGGGTTTCAGAAATATTTTTCTGATGATGCCTTTTGCATCCACTAAAAAAGAGGTACGGTGCAAACCCATATAAGTTTTTCCATACAATTGCTTTTGGCCCCATACGCCAAATTTATCAATGAGGATGTGTTTGGGATCAGGCAAAATGCTGAATGGGAGGCTTAATTTTTTAGAGAATTTTATGTGGCTGTCTAAATGATCGGGCGAGATGCCAATTATGTTAACGCCCGCTTTACGCAATTCGCTATAATGATCTCTGAGGTTACAGGCCTGTATGGTACAGGTGGGGGTATCGTCTTGCGGATAGAAATATAACAGATAGGGTTTTCCGCTTAATCCGGCCGAACTGATGGTAACGCCAAACTGGTCTGCCGATTTGAATTCAGGCACTTTATCGCCTTCTTTAAGTGATGTCATAGTTTTCAAGTTAACGGGTAAATTGATAGCTTTTCTCGGAAATATTTCCTGCAAGGTCTTTAACAACAATTTTGAGCAGATGTTTTCCAACCAGGCATTTTTCATCGAAAATATAGATAAAATCTTTTGCTTTATCATTACTGAACCTTAACCATTCACCATCCAGGTAAGCGTTAAATGAGGCAATCTCTTCCGTATTATCAGTTACGCTGAAACGGATGCTTTTAAGTTTTGAGGCGTTTATGCCATCATAAAATCCTTTAGGGATGATTACAGGCGGGGTGTTGTCAAAAATCAGTTGAAAATTTCCAAACTCCCTGAATGAAGCCCGGTACCAGCCATTTACATACTCCGCTTTTTTAAAGTCCTCTTTTTTGCCATAATAGCGCCTCATCACCAATTTTGAAGTATCTGCAAATTCCTCGTTGGGCTTAATCATCACAGGAAAATATTCATGAACCGGAACCTCAGGGTTATGCAGTGCATACGATGGCTGTGGCTTTGTGTTTATTTCACTAAACCTGAAATGGAAAGAATCGTAGAGTGCATTTTCGGGGAGGTACATCAGCAGGTTGGAAGTTTCAAATATATTTACCTCGTTGGGTAAAAACAATTGTCCGGTTTCTTCTTTTACTTCAGAGATGTTTTTTGATTTTTGTATATTGAACGATAGCGTACGCTCATTTCCGTTAGTATCGTAAACCCTGATTTCTATTTTGTGGGCATTGCTGTCGTGGAGGGTTATCACCCCGTTTCCGGGGTTGCAAAAATAAATTTCGCTGTGGTTTCCGGGGAGTTTGGAGAGATGTTGCAGGTACGGCCCGCCGTTAGCTTTTGTGCGGTAATCTATATGCGCATTCAGGTAGCGGGTTTCATCGTAACCGATGCTGTCTAACTGAAAAGCACATTCCGGATTGCCATCTTCAAACAGCCCGGCTTCATAAATGCCATTCTGGTTGGTGGATCCTGTGTAATGATCGTAAGATGTAATGGCAAAGCTTACTTTATCGGTTGGGAGCGGGATGGTTGAAGGAATGGTTTGATAGTTCCCGTTCACCAGTTTTACACTGTAGATTTTAGGGTTTTGATCGTAGGTGCTTAGCCTTCTGTCGTAAATCGCAAGCCTCAATATGGAAGGCGCAATATTGTCGGGAATAGGGAAACCCATCAGCAGGGGGTTCAGCACTTTATCTGTTTTAGTATCCCTCACTTCAAAATGCACATGCGGCCCCATCGATCCTCCGGTGCTGCCGCTAAATGCTATAAAATCTCCCTTTTTTACGGGGATCAAACCTTCAGGAACAGGAAGGCTTATTTGCCAGGATTTTTGTTCGTATTGTGCAGCCTTGAGGAAGGCTTCTGTTTTGGGATCAAATTCATTGAGGTGGGCATACAGGGTGGTAAGCCCGTTGGGATGTGTAATGCTGATGGATCTTCCAAAACCAAAGGGTTCAATTTTTATTCGCGATACATACCCATCTGCCGCGGCAAATACTTTTTTGTTTACCTGCTGATCGGTTCTGCAATCTAAACCCATGTGAAAATGGTTGGGCCTTAGTTCGCCAAAGTTAGCGGCCAGCCCCACCTTTGCCTGTACCGGATACATAAAATAACCCTGTGGGTAATGCTTTTGTGGGAGAAGGCTTTTTTGTGCCCATGCCAATGGGGTGATGAACAGATTGAAAAGAAAAATGAAAAACAAAGAGGCCTGTTTTATAGAAATCATATTTGCAAAGTTCCGTATTTTTCAACTAAGCCCGATTTTGCCCCACGCATTTTAGCCGTTACTTTTGTACGCCATTCTTATAAACGCCATGCCTAAAGATCAATCCATAAAAACAGTACTCATTATTGGTTCCGGCCCCATCATAATTGGCCAGGCCTGCGAATTTGATTACAGCGGAACACAGGCTGCACGCAGCCTTCGCGAAGAAGGAGTGAAGGTGATTCTCATCAACAGCAATCCGGCAACCATCATGACCGATCCTTTAATGGCCGATAAAGTGTACCTTCTTCCGCTTACCGTAGAAAGCATTGAACAAATTTTGGCGGAGAATGAAATAGATGCCGTTCTGCCAACAATGGGCGGCCAAACCGCATTAAACCTTTGTAAGGATGTGGATGAACTGGGTATTTGGGAAAGTAATAAGGTAAGGCTGATTGGAGTGGATATTAAAGCGATTGATAAAGCAGAAGACAGGGAGTTTTTTAGAAACTGGATGCTGGAAATGAATATACCGGTTTGCCCAGCACGCATTGCCAATTCGTTTTTGGAAGGAAAGGAAGTAGCTCAGGAAATAGGATTCCCATTGGTGCTTCGTCCTTCGTTTACGCTTGGAGGTACCGGCGGAAGCATCGTGTTTTCGAAAGAAGAACTTGATGATGCACTGAATTTCGGCCTTAAAGCAAGCCCCATTCACGAAGTGCTGGTAGAAAAAGCGGTGTTGGGCTGGAAAGAATTTGAACTGGAGTTGTTGCGCGATGGTAAAGACAATGTGGTCATTATTTGCACGGTTGAAAATTTTGATCCGATGGGTGTGCATACCGGCGATTCCATTACGGTAGCGCCGGCAATGACGCTTAGCGATTCTGCTTATCAGCAAATGCGCAATACGGCAATAAAGATGATGCGTGCGCTAGGAAATTTTGCCGGAGGATGTAATGTGCAGTTTGCCTTAAATCCGCAAACCGAAGAAATTATTGTGGTGGAAATAAACCCCAGGGTTAGCCGCTCTTCTGCATTGGCCAGCAAAGCCACCGGGTACCCTATTGCTAAGATTGCTGCAAAACTGGCCATCGGCTATAATCTTGATGAACTGGAAAACCAGATCACCCGCTCCACTTCTGCATATTTTGAACCTGCATTAGATTATGTTATTGTAAAAATACCCCGCTGGAATTTTGATAAGTTTAAGGGAGCAAAAGATACCCTCGGTTTTCAGATGATGAGTGTGGGGGAAGTGATGGGTATTGGGAGAAGTTTTGCGGAAGCCATCCAGAAAGCCTGCCAAAGCCTCGAAAATGAAGCGGTTGGCCTCGGTTATTACGGGAAAAGCCTGATGCATGCGGATGAACTGATCGAATACATTAAAACTCCGAAATGGGACAGGGTGTTTCGCATAAAAGATGCATTGATGGCAGGCGCCAGCGTTCGCCGCATTTGTGAAAGCACCGGTATAGATCGCTGGTTTATTTATCAGATTAAAAAAATCTGCGATTGCGAAAGGGAAATCGCTCAGCATAATATGAGCACCCTTCCGGATGAATTGTTGAGTGAAGCAAAACACCTCGGTTTTAGCGATGAACAAATTTGCAGGATCATGAAAGATGGTACCGACCAGGAACTATACCAACGGCGTAAAGCCATTGGCCTCACCCGCGTTTTTAAAATGGTGGACACGTGCAGCGCGGAGTTTGAAGCAAAAACTCCTTATTATTACAGTACATTCAAATAAGCATGTACCTGCTCGGCATCTCCGCTTATTATCACGATTCTGCTGCGGCATTATTACGGAACGGAAAAATTATTGCCGCCGCACAGGAAGAAAGATTCTCCCGGATAAAGCACGACGATAAATTTCCCATTCATGCCATCCGGTATTGCCTCGATGAAGCAGGGATCGGGCTTCATCAAGTAGATGCGATCGCCTTTTACGAAAAACCCTTTTTAAAGTTTGAGCGCCTGCTCGAAACTTATCTTGCCTTTGCACCTAAAGGGCTTCTCTCATTCATAAAATCAATTTCAATCTGGGCTAAACAAAAGCTGTTTATTAAGAAGTTGATACGCGATGAACTTTCGGCGCTCAACAACACCGCTTCCCGTAAAATAAAGATACTCTTTCCAGATCACCACCTCTCACATGCGGCAAGCGCGTATTATTGTTCCGGCTACAGCCATGCGGCAATTGTAGTGATTGATGCAGTAGGGGAGTTTGCTGCCACCAGCATTTTTTCCGGTCGGTCAAATTCAATTACCCTTCACCGTGAGTTATCCTTTCCTCACTCCCTGGGGCTGCTTTACAGTGCCTTTACTTACTGGCTTGGTTTTAAGGTTAACAGCGGAGAGTATAAACTGATGGGGCTTGCACCTTTCGGAAATCCGGGTTCTGCCCAGGTGGAGGGGTTTAAAACAAAGATTCTTACTAACCTTTGCCGGGTGTATAATGATGGCTCTATTTGGTTAAATCAGCAATGGTTTACTTATGCTACGGGGTTTAGAATGGCTGATGATAAAAAATGGGAAGCGCTGTTTGGATTTCCCCGAAGAGAACCGGATCATCAAATTAAACAACATCATGCCAATCTTGCCCTGGCCATTCAGCAAATTACGGAAGATGTGGTGCTGAAAATTTGCAAAACGGCAAAAGAGATCAGCGGGCATGAAAACCTGTGCCTTGCAGGAGGCGTTGCTTTAAATTGTGTAGCCAATGGTAAAATTCTGGAATCGGGGTTGTATGATCAGGTGTTTATTCAGCCGGCTTCCGGCGATGCAGGCGGCGCACCGGGAGCAGCCCTTGCGGCATGGCATATTTATTTTGATCAGGATACCGGAGCTGATGCTGAAAAAGGATTGGCGTACAACAGTTATCTCGGGCCGCAATATTCCCGCGATGCCGTGTTTCAGCAAATTCAAAAATCAGGTTTAAAATTTGAAGAGTGCGGTGAGGATGAAATGATAACCAGCGTGGCTGCTGCAATCAGCGAAGGAAAAATTACCGGATGGTTCCAGGGCCGCATGGAATTCGGGCCAAGGGCATTAGGAAACAGAAGCATCTTTGCCGATCCCCGGAACCCGCAAATGCAACCGTTGCTTAACCGGAAAACAAAATTCCGTGAAGGGTTCCGGCCTTTTGCTCCGGCCGTAAAAGCAGAAGCCGCTTCATCGTGGTTTGAAATGAAAGCTGATTCACCATTTATGCTTTTTGTTCACCGGGTACGAAAAAGAAATCCCCTTCCTTCAAATTTTAATTCCCTGCCTATTGCTGAAAAGCTGAAAATGAAAAAATCTCCCATACCTGCCGTTACACACGCCGATTTTTCGGCCAGGGTGCAAACCGTTTCTAAAAATTCGAATATGAAATTTTGGAAATTGCTTGATGCATTTGAAAGACTGACCGGTTGCCCGGTTTTGGTGAATACCAGTTTTAATGTGCGGGGAGAGCCCATTGTTTGCTCGCCAAAGGAAGCCATTGATTGTTTCCTGGGCAGTGGCATGGATTTGCTGGTGATGGAGAATTTTATCATCCGGAAAGAATATCAACCGGAAGAAATTTTAGCGCAACAACAGCCACGAAAATTTGCCGATGATTAAACGCTTTTTCAACATATCCATCACCATACTGATTACCTATTTGTGTATAGAATTGGTTTGTATGTTGTTTATGCATACAAAATTTAAAGCTTCCCCCAGGCCTTCGTTTAGCTGGCAGCGGGAATATAAAAATTACGATTTTCCTTTTGCGGAAATAAACCCGGTATGGGGAATGTGGCATTACCCCGGCCATACTACAGCCCGGGGTGCATGTTTTCAGGTTGATTATTTCTGCAATAATTACGGGGCAAGAGATAAAGAGCGGATTATGAATAGCGATACAAACCGGTTTATTGTATTGGGCGATTCTTTTATTGAAGGTTATGGAATTCAGGAATCCGACAGGTTTTCTAATCAGTTAGAAGAAAATTCAGGGAAACCGGCACTTAATTTTGGCTGTGGTTATTTCACCCCAACTCAGGAACTGCTTGTTTACGAAAACCTTGCCGGAAAATTTTCTCATAACCAGGTGATCATTGGCATTCTTCCTTTCAACGATTTTTCTGAAGACGATAGCAGCTTTCATGAACAGGATGGATTTGTTCACTACCAGCCCTTTTTTGAAGGAACATTTCCGAACTACACTTTAATGTACCGCGAAGACAGTCTGTCAAAATCTACCTTTAATAAAGAAGGTTACTATGCTATTCAAAACAGCAGTTCCCAAAAATGGCGCAGGTTTTTAAAATCATTTACCTACTGGTACAACCTTTACCATTATTTGCGTGCCACACGGGTGGCGAATAAACAACCCGAAGCTTATTCCGGGTATTTCGATTTTAAGGAAAAAGAAATTCAGAAGCTGAGCTATATCTTAGGCAGGTTAAAACAGGCGGCAGGCAACAGGGAGGTATGGGTGCTTACGATTCCCGTGAAGCAGGATTTTATGAGAAGCCGTGATGGAAACTCACCGCTGCACAACAGGATGTTGCATATATGCGATAGCCTGAACCTCAGGTATGTTGATTTACTCCGGGCATATAAAAAATTGGGTGAGCCTCCCGAATCTCTTTACCTGCAATGCGATGGGCACTGGAATGAAAAGGCGAATAAATTGGCGGCGCAAATAGTGTTACCTTTGCTCCGCAAACAATAAAAAATGAAGGAATTTCTTGTTGATTGCTGGAGTTACCTTCGTCAGCAGAAAAAGTGGTGGCTCATTCCCCTGATGGTGGTTATCCTGCTCATCGGGTTTCTTTTATTTACCGGCGGATCTTCTGCATTGGGTCCATTTATCTACTCGCTTTTTTAACATGAACAAAAGCAGCACAAATAAAGACGCTATCCCTGCCATAACCCTGCTGTTTCTTTTATTGTTCCTTGCTTTTCAAAACCAGTTTTTCATTTACTTAGCCATTGCCTTTATCCTGATTTCTTTTTTATGGAAAGGTTTTTCGGAGGCAGCAAATTTTATATGGCAAAAGCTGGGAGAAGCAGTTGGAAAAGTTACCGGTACGGTTATTCTTACCCTTATATTTTTTGTTGTGGTTTTTCCAATGAGCCTTGGCATGAAATTGCTTGGTAAAGATCCGATGAAACTGAAGCAACCCCGTGGAAATTCTAATTTCGATCTTTTAGAAAGAAAAATAATTAAAGCAGACCTGCAAAACCCTTACTGAATACATGGTTAAAGAACTTGTAAACAATAACGAATCGATCGCATCTTCCAGGAAGAAAATTATTGTATTGGGAAGCGGCCCCAACAGAATTGGGCAGGGTATAGAGTTTGATTATTGCTGTGTTCATGGTTTGCTGGCCATAAAAGAAAGCGGCTACGAGGCCATCATGATTAACTGCAATCCCGAAACGGTTTCTACCGATTTTGATATTGCCGATAAGCTGTATTTTGAACCGGTTTTCTGGGAACATATATGGGAAATAATTGAGCATGAAAAACCAGACGGTGTAATTGTGCAATTAGGCGGCCAGACAGCACTTAAACTTTCGAAGCGGCTTAATGAAATGGGCGTAAATATTTTCGGCACTTCTTTTAACGATATGGATATTGCTGAAGACCGCGGCCGCTTTAGTGATATGCTGAAAACCCTTGATATTCCTTATCCAAAATATGGCACCGCATATAATACCGATGAAGCCATAGAAGTGGCGCGTGAAGTAGGTTACCCGGTATTGATCAGGCCCAGTTATGTACTTGGCGGCCAAAGAATGCGGATTGTTTTGAACGATGATGAACTGGAAAAAGGGGTGCTTAGCCTTTTCAAACATTTGCCCGGAAACAAAGTGCTCATCGATAGTTTCCTCGACCGCTGCCAGGAAGCAGAAATTGATGCAATATATGATGGCGAAACTTTTCATGTAATGGGCGTGATGGAGCATATTGAGCCGGCCGGTATTCACAGCGGGGATAGTAATGCGGTATTGCCCCAGTTTAATTTGTCGCCGCTTATTGTTCAAACCATGGAAGAGTATGCCGAGAAGATTGCCAAATCACTTCATATTTGCGGCCTCATCAATATTCAGTTTGCCATTAAAGATGGAATAGTGTATGTAATTGAAGCAAACCCCAGGGCATCGCGCACTACCCCGTTTATTGCAAAAGCTTACCAGATACCTTATTTAAACATAGCCACCAAAGTAATGATTGGCGCTGCAAAATTGAAAGACTTCAGTTTTGAAAAGAAGCTGAAAGGCTTTGCCATTAAAGAACCGGTTTTTTCGTTCAATAAATTTCCGGGTGTAAATAAAGAACTTGGCCCCGAAATGAAAAGCACCGGCGAAGCCATTCGTTTTATTAAAGATTTACGCGACCCCTATTTCCGGCAATTATACAAAGAGCGGAGTATTTACCTCAGCAAATAAGAGAATATTCTTTTATAACGGTGAGGTTATCAGCAATGGTTTTTCAACCATTGAGGATACCTTGATGCCATGCGGTACATCCTTCCCATTTGGAAACTTGCTCCTTTTTTCAGGTTGCTGGTTCCGGCAATAACCGGTATTATATCGGGATGGTATTTCCCTATGTCGTTATGGGCGCCTGTAGCAATTGCCACGTTGTGTTTCATTTCCTTTTTGCTTCTTCATTTTTTTTCTCCATCATTTTTATACAGGTGGCACAGGTTACCCGGTTGCTTACTTTTTGTTTTGGTATTAGCTTCCTTTTTCGGATTGACCATCAGGGCAAATCCGGGTACGCAAAAAGACTGGTACGCCCATTTTAAAAATACTGACGCCATTGAATTGGAAATTATTTCTCCCCCGGTGCTAAGAGGATCGTTTTATAAAACCGATGCGAGGGTGGTTGCTGTTGTAAAGGATGATAGCATTCATCAAAGTTCGGGGCAAATCTACCTGTACCTAAAGGCAGATTCCGTTATGGAAATTCCCAAACCGGGTTATGTGCTGCTTTCAAAAGCGGAGGCACAGCCTATAAAAAATACCGGTAACCCCGGTGGGTTTAACTATACCAGGTATTGTGCATTTGAAGGCGTTTATCACGCAGTATTTGCAAAGCCGGGTGAATGGAAAATTTTGTTGAGAAACAAACCCGGCAAACTACGATCGCTGATAATTGATTTACGGCAATATGCGATTTCAGGCATCAGAAAATATCTTCCTGCAGAAAACAACATTCAGGGAATTGCAGAGGCATTGGTGGTGGGTTATAAAGAAGACCTCGATAAGGATTTGTTACAGGCTTACAGTAATACGGGGGTGGTGCACATCATTGCCATTTCAGGGCTTCACCTGGCATTGGTTTATTACATTTTAATGTTGCTGATTTCCCGTATTCCATGGCTTAAAAAAAAGATATGGATACAATCTGTTTTTTGTATTGCCTGCCTTTGGATTTTTTCACTCGTTAGCGGAGCGTCTGCATCTGTATTGCGAAGTGCGGTCATGTTTTCATTTGTGCTTGCCGGTAAATCGTTTGGCTATTCGGGATCAATTGCCAATTCGCTGGCCTGTTCTGCATTTTTCCTGCTGATGTATAATCCTTATTTTCTTTGGGACATTGGTTTTCAACTCAGCTATCTTGCAGTTGTGGGAATAGTGGCGTTACAGGAACCTTTGTACCGCTTGTTGTTTATTAAGTATAAGGTTTTGCGTTATTTATGGAAAGCATGCACGGTAAGCATAAGTGCGCAAATTACCACCCTTCCATTTTGTCTGTATTATTTTCACCAGTTCCCGGTTTATTTTTTACCTGCAAACCTGATTGCAGTTCCGCTTTCCAGCGCGATCCTCGTGGTTGAATTTTTTCTGATCGCCTTTTCCTGGATACATCCTGTTGCATTGCTTGCAGGGAAAGCAACCACTATTATGATTCAGGTAATGAATTATGTTATTCAATTTATTGAGCAGCTTCCCGGAGCCACAATTAAAGAAATTTTCTTTCCCTTTATTACCTGTATCCTGATAAGCACCTCTATTCTGTTCTTTGGTCTTGCGCTGAGAGGAGTGAGTTTTCGAAATTTAAAATTTGGTATTTATTTTTTATTGATGGCTTTAACGGCAAATGGATTGCTTATATATGATGCCCGGAAAAAACCTGTTTTTATTGTGTACAAAACACCCGGGTATAGTTCCGCAGATTTTATAGAGGGTGGGAAATATCTAAACTTTAGCGATTCCCTGTTAAATAAACAAAAGGTAAACAGATATGTATGGGCGCCTTCCAGAACATTGTTCGCATCGGTAAAGGTTGCCGAAAAAAAAATTGCTCAGCATCAACCCGGCCTGGTTGAGTTCCACCATAAAAGAATCCTGCGATTAGATGCTGTTTCTTTATTCCCCGGTAAAGTGGAGCATGCAGATATATTGATTATCTCGCATAATGCGGAGGTTGATCTGGATTCCCTTTTAAGAAAGTTTAAGCCGGAAATAGTGGTTTTTGATGCATCTAACAATTTGTGGAAAATTGCCAAATGGAAAAGCATTTGCGATCGGTTAGCTTTGCCCTGTTTTTCAGTTCCGGAGCAGGGCGCATTTGTTTATTTCCCACTTCGGAAATAAATTTTCAGGCTACATGAAACAGATTAATTCGGCACTTATCTCGGTATTTTATAAAGAAGGGTTGGAGCCGCTTGTAAGAAAGCTTTCTCAAATGGGCGTTACCATTTACAGTACCGGAGGCACTCAGCAATTTATAGAAGAACTTGGAGTATCCTGCATTCCGGTTGAAACCATTACCAGCTATCCGTCTATTCTTGGAGGAAGGGTAAAAACCCTGCATCCTTCTGTATTTGGCGGAATACTTGGCCGAAGGTATAACGAAACAGATGTTAAGGAAATGGAGGAATATCATATTCCGGAAATTGACCTTGTGGTTGTAGATCTTTATCCTTTTGAAGAAACCCTGGATGTTGTACATGCCAGCTCCGGTATTTCTGAATCGGAAAAACAGGCCATGATCATTGAGAAGATCGATATCGGAGGGCCGTCAATGATTCGCGCGGCAGCAAAAAATTTTTCTGATATTGTAGTGATCGCCTCAAAAGAAGATTATCAGCCCTTAGTGGATATGCTGGATGTACAAGATGGAAGAACCAGCCTTCAGCAACGAAAAACATTTGCGGCTAAAGCATTTGATGTGGTTGCCCGTTACGATGTTGCCATCACAAAATATTTTAATCCGGACGCAGAACGGCTTTTTGCGGAAGCCATTCAACCGGCATTCCCGCTCAGGTATGGAGAAAACCCGCATCAGCAGGCCATATTTTTTGGGGATTTGAAGGAAAATTTTGAGCAGTTGAACGGGAAGGCCATCTCATATAATAACCTGGTTGATGTTCATTCTGCAATTAACCTTATCCGTGAGTTTGATGAAGAGGATACGGTATTTGCGGTTATCAAACACACCAATGTTTGTGGTATTGCCGCAAGAGCAACGTTGAAACAAAGCTGGGATGCGGCATTACAGGGCGATCCCGAAAGTGCATTTGGCGGCATCTTAGTTACCAACAAAGAAGTAGATGCAGAAACCGCAACCGCTATAAGTGAATTGTTTTTTGAAGTACTGTTGGCTCCTTCCTTTAGTAAAGATGCGCTCAATGTGCTGAAAACAAAAAAGAACAGGATACTATTGCGGTTAAAACCGGTTGTGGCAAACAAACGGCAGTTCAGATCTGTATTGAATGGTGTGCTGGTTCAGGACTGCGATCAGGGGAATTATGAAGAATGGAAAGAAACGGGAGGGCGCGATACCACTGCAGAGGAAAAAAGCAACCTCATATTTGCAAACCTGATTGCAAAATATTTAAAGAGCAATGCCATTGCCCTTGTAAAGAATAAACAATTAATTGGTAAAGGTTGCGGGCAAACCAGCAGGGTAGATGCATTGCGGCAGGCTATTGCCAAAGCAAAACAAAATGGTTGCGAGCTGAAAGGTTCTGTACTTGCCAGCGATGCCTTTTTCCCTTTTGATGATTGTGTAAAGATTGCAGATGAAGAAGGAATTTCAGCTTTTATACAGCCCGGCGGATCGGTACGGGATCAGGATTCCATCAACTATTGCAAAGAAAAGGGGCTTCCTATGGTATTCACCGGCTTACGTCATTTCCTGCATTAATCCTTAATTTATGAGATCCGCAACTACTAAAGGTTACGGGGCGCTGTTTATAACCAGTACCGTATGGGGCACTACATGGGTGGTGAGTAAATTTGGGTTAAAAGATGTTCCTGCACTTCAGATGTCGGCCATTCGCCAGTTTATTGCAGGAATTATTTTCCTGGTCTTTTTCCTCATTATAAAAAGGGAAAAATTCCCTTCGCCAAAAGAATTGGCCTGGTCGGTAGTGATGGGTATGCTGCTGTTTGTGTTTGCCAATGGGTTAAGTACCTGGAGCCTGTATTATATTCCCTCCGGATTCAGCGCATTGATTGGTGCATTGTATCCGTTAAGTGTGGTAATTATTGAAAGGGTTTTCTATAAGGTGAAGCTGATGAATTTTTTGTCCATATTTGGTTTGTTGCTTGGGCTTGTTGGTGTTTTTATGGTGTTTTATGAGAATGCATTTCATTCGTTAAACAGGCATTTTTATTGGGGTGTTGCGCTTTCTTTTATTGCCATGCTGTCGTGGAGTGTGGGAACTGTTTTTGTAATCAGGAAGAAAGTGACCATCGGACCATATCATGCAACAGGCTGGCAGATGTTTTTCAGCGGGATCATTTTATATGTTTTTTCCTTATCGGTAAACCAGCATATTCCCATCACAGAAATTTCGATTGCAGCATGGGGGGCAATTTGGTACCTGATAATTTTTGGATCCATCATCGCATTTGCGGCTTTTATATTTTCTATTCAAATTCTTCCTGCCGGCATTGCATCGTTGTATGCCTATATCAATCCCATTGTGGCCATGGTGCTTGCATCCATGCTGTTAGATGAAAAGCTAACAGCAAAAATCATTTGGGGCTCGGTGATAACCTTAATTGGTGTATATCTGGTAAACCTTAGTATCAGAAGAGCCAGGGCAATGGCTTCTACCCAGGAGAAATAATATTTGTTGTATAATTTCCGGATACCGGAATAAAAAGTGATAAAGCAGATATTTCATGAAATCATTCATTCAATAAAATGGAACAGGATGTTTAGTTCGGGTTAGTGTTTTTAAACACTCCCTTTTTAACAACTACAGTTTCAAGTCCTGTTTCGAGCCATTCTCCACTGCCTGTTTCACGAAATCTGTATATAATTCCCTCCAGCCTTTAAACGCTTTTCCGCTGCCTAGAAAACTATTATGAAAAATACTGATCAATTCGCCACCTGTTTCTCTGCATGTTTTCAGATAATGCTGTAGCTCCGCCTCTGTTTCTTCAATGGTTTGCTGCTGTTCGTAATAGCTGTTTGCATCCATAAAGCAAAACGGATGAATATGGAGTGGCTGAACTTTTTCTTTTTTGAGATCGTACCATTTAAATGGCCGGGCCACCGATGCCCTGAAACCATTTATGCTTCCATAACCCATCGAGTAATCGTTGGTGATCTCATTTTCTATTAGCATTCTGTAAGTTTCCGGCATTTGCATTTTAATGTAGTGTTGCCTGGATGCAGTTATGGTATGATTAATTAATCCCCTAAGTGTATCAGCTTCCTGTTTAAAAACCCGGGGATTATTATTGCTTTGCCAGGAAGGATGCAGCCCAACAGTATAATGTGAATGATGTTGCCGGATCAAATTTCTAAATGCAGAATTGGACGGAGAAGTGTTTTTGTCGTAACGGGAAATTTTATCAGCAACAAGAAAAAAATAAATGGGGTTTAATTGATGCGCTTCATGTAATTTATGCAACCAGCGATATGCATCAAAGGGATCTGCTATTATGTTTGCTAATACGGCAATCCTTTCTGCCGAAGGCTTTTTAATCATCCCGCCCAGGTTTCGGAGTAATCCTTTTTGGCGATACGACCATGCCATATCTATATCGTAAGTGGGGAGAAAGGAAAATTCAGGCACTGAAATTTGAAGCTGAGGATAAAGTTTTTTTAATTCAGACCCAAACCAGATCATCCATTCATTTATCAACGGCCTGTTTAGAAAACCAAGCTTATACGCAGTTGAATCCTTAAAATGAAAACGGCCATATTCATCCGGTGTATAAGGCAGGTACTCTTCGTATCGTGTAATCAGGAAAAAAACGGCAGAAAAAATATCGAATGGAAGCTTTCCCTGTTCAGTGGAAAAAATCAGCGGGAAATTTTCATGTGTTCCGGCTTTAATATCCTGTTTGCGGATGCCTTCCTGTTGCAATAAGCCGGAAAGATAAATGTGCAGCCCGGGTAAGTTCTGGTTGGAGGAGTAATTTATTATGGGGCCGTTATGCGTAATAACATCATCAGGCCGGGTGCTGATGCTGAATGTTATTTCAAGAAAACTGAAAATGAAATTACATATATACTGAAGCCTTGGAGTGTTTATGGGGGAATAAATCAGCAGCATGATTTATGGGTAACGTTTTTTCCAGAGCTGGTTAAAGGTTTGCTGGCTAAAATCTAAATTGCCCCTGCCATTAACCCATTGCTTAAACAATCGGTTCACTACTTTATTTTTCAATTTACCATTTCCCATATTCATCAGCTTCCTGTTTTTGCTGGCAATTTTCCAGGCTTTCCAGGCCATTCGTTCACTTATGGATGCCAAACCTTCCTCAACCGACTCTTTCCTGTTTTCAAGTAACAGTTCATGAATATTGATTTTTACGGAGCACACTTCGGTACATGCGCCACATAACGATGACGCATAACTTAAGTGTTTAAAATCCTGCATCCCTTTAAGGTGTGGAGTGATCACGCTACCAATTGGCCCGGAGTAGGTAGCGCCATAGCTGTGCCCGCCAATATTTTTGTAAATGGGGCATACATTAAGACAAGCCCCGCAGCGGATGCAGTACAGGCTCTCCCTCATTTTTGGATTTTCCAGAATATTGGTACGGCCGTTATCGAGCAGGATAACAATCATTTCTTCGGGGCCATCGCTTTCGAGGGGTTGACGCGGGCCGGTAACAATGCTGTTGTAAACCGTTAGTTGTTGCCCGGTTCCGTAAGTAGATAATAACGGCCAGAAAAGCGCTAAGTCGTTAAGGGTGGGGAGCATTTTTTCGATGCCTACAATAACGATATGGGTTTTTGGAAAAGAGCAGCTTAGTCTTGCATTTCCTTCATTTTCGGTTAAAGCAATTCCACCGATTTCGGAAATGATGAAATTGGCGCCGGTAACCCCAACTTCTGCTGTGGCAAATTTTTCCCGGAGTATTTGTCTTGCCACACCGGTTAATGCCTGTGGTGTTAAAGAAGGATCGGTACCCAGTTTATTGGCAAATAATCTGGCTACATCTTCTTTGCTTTTATGCATTGCGGGTGTAACGATATGATAAGGCGGTTCATTATCGAGCTGCTGAATGTATTCTCCCAAATCCGTTTCCACACTTTCAATTCCATTTTTAAGAAGCGCATCGTTCAGGTGAATTTCTTCAGTAACCATGCTCTTGCTTTTTACAAGCGTTTTGCAGTTCTTTTCGCGGCAGATATTGAGTACATGCTCTACAGCCTGTTCGCCGTTCTCCGCCCATAATACTTTTCCTCCTTTTCTGCTAAACACCAATTCAAAATCTTCCAGTTGCTTATCGAGGGTTTCTATTGCCCGCCATTTAATATTTTTTGCTCTTTCGCGGGCAAGGTTAAGCTGGGAAAATTGTTTTTTCCCCTTGGGCACCGCGGCATCATATTTCCCAATATTAAAATTGATTTTACGCCTGTGCTCCAGGTCGGCAGCCTTTATGCTGCTCTTTGCTAAAAAGATTTTCTCATTTTCCGTCATGCTGGTAGTTGCTGCTTTGTAAAGCTAACCAATTAGGTTATACTCATTTTAAAACGCCAAGTTCTTTTCCGATTTTGGTAAATGCGGTTACGGCTTTTTGAAGATGTTGCATATCGTGTGCCGCGCTGATCTGAACCCTGATCCGGGCTTTACCCTTTGGTACAACCGGGAAAAAGAATCCGATAACATAAATGCCTTCATCCAAAAGTTTAGCGGCAAAATTTTGGGCAACAACGGCATCGTACAGCATAATGGGAACGATGGGGTGTTCGCCGGGTTTAATATCAAAGCCGGCTTCTGTCATTTTTTTCCGGAAATACCTGGTGTTTTCTTCCAGCTTATCCCTTAGTTCGGTGGTTTCGCTCAGCATATCAAAAACCGCTATGGAAGCGCCAACAATGCCGGGCGCCAGAGTATTGCTAAACAGGTATGGCCTGCTGCGCTGCCGAAGCATTTCAATAATTTCTTTTCTTCCCGAAGTGAATCCGCCACTTGCACCACCTAATGCTTTACCCAGGGTTCCGGTAATGATGTCAATTTTTCCCATCACTCCACGGTATTCATGAGTACCTCTCCCGGTTTTACCAAGAAAACCCGAGGAATGACATTCATCTACCATAATAACGGCGTCATATTTTTTTGCGAGGTCAACAATTTTATCAAGCTGGGCAATGGTACCATCCATGCTAAATGAGCCATCTGTTACAATGACCCTGCTTCGAGCTTCCGATGCGGCTATTAATTGTTTCTCCAAATCAGCCATATCGTTATGCTCGTACCGGTACCTTTGCGCCTTACAAAGCCTTACACCATCTATTATTGAGGCATGGTTAAGGGCATCGCTGATGATGGCATCCTGTTCTCCAAATAAAGGTTCAAAAACTCCACCATTGGCATCAAAAGCAGCAGCATATAAAATGGTATCTTCTGTTTCTAAAAATGCTGAAATCTTTTTCTCCAGCTCTTTATGGATATCCTGTGTGCCACAAATGAAACGTACACTGCTCATTCCATATCCCCTTAAATCGATGTATTTTTTTGCAGCAGCCAAAACTTTTGGGTGAGAAGATAAACCCAGATAATTGTTTGCACAGAAGTTAAGTACCGTTTTTCCGTTTACAATAATTTCCGCCCCCTGCTCGCTGGTAATTATGCGTTCTTCTTTATATAATCCTGATTGCCTGATTTCTTCGAGTTCACCGGCAAGCCTGTTTACAAATTTCTGATTCATATTAAATTGATTGATTCTGCAAAATTAACAACTATGAACTTGTAACTTTTGATTATGATGAGCCGTATCAGAAACAGCCATGATGCGAAGGAAAAATATAATGCAGCTTTTAATTATTTTGGCAGGTTTTTCCATTTGCCTGCTATGTACACGGAAAGTGATGGACTACAATTACCTGCCAAAACAGGAAATTCCGGCTGAAACCCCGGATAATCAGGCTGTTTCTTCGCCCTGGTTCCTGCTAACCGAAGGAATTTTACATTTTTCATAGAAAATTTGTGAAAAATTGTAACTTTTTAAAAGGGTAGCCGTATTACTGCTGCTGAATAGCTCAATTAACTGCATGACGGAGAGAAGATATAACGAAATTGTAGATCAATATGCTGATGCCTTGTTCAGGTTCATCGTGAAGAATTTGCGACATGAGGAAGATGCCCGCGATATAGTTCAGTCGGCCTACGAGAAACTTTGGGTGAACAGGGAAAAGGTAAACCCGGAAACAGTGAAAAGTTATCTTTTTACCATTGCGTATAATTTGATGATTGATCATATCCGGAAATCGAAACGAATGAGCTACCGGGAGAATTTTGGAGAACACGAAAGAGGCGCCATACAGCAAACAGGAAAAACCAACCGGATTCTTGAAGAAGCATTTAGCCGGTTAAACGAAACCCAGAGGAGTTTGGTGATGCTGAAAGATTATGAAGGATATAATTATGATGAGATTGGAAAAATAACAGGCCTGAGCGAAAGCCAGGTGAAGGTTTATCTTCACAGGGCGAGGCTTCAACTGCGGGCCTATATTGTTGACCCGCAAAATGTTTTATAAAATGAAAATCACCCGCAATAATTATGAAGAATATTTTCTTCTGTATGTAGATGGAGAATTGAACAGTTCCCAAAGGCGTACAGTAGAGGATTTTATTGCAGATAACCCCGATCTTAAAGTGGAGCTGGATATGCTTTTGGAATCGGTTCTTCCACCCGTTGAAATTTCATTCGATAAATCTTCACTCCATAAATCTCCTTCCGAATATCAGCCATCGGATGAACGCATTCTTCCGTTTATCGATCATGAGCTTCCTGCTTCTCAGGTGGCTGCATTTGAGAAAGAAGTGTCTTCCAATCCGATGCTGAAAGCAGAAGTAGATCTGCTCATGCAAACAAAACTTGATGCGGCAGAGCACATTTCATTTGGCAATAAACAAAGGCTTTACCGCAGGGAACGGGGCAGGCTGGTGGCAATGCGTTTTGTTCGCATCGCTGTTGCGGCGGCTTTGCTGGCGCTGTTGCTTACCGCAGTTTGGGTTTACCTCGGCAACAAGCCGGCCAATAATGTAGCCCGTAATGTGTTTCCTGCACAAAAAGAAAAACAGCAGATCAGTAATAACCGGGCAGGGCAGGTTGATAAACAATCGGCAGGTAACCCCGAGGAGATTGCTCAAAATCAAAAAGCATCACCTGTAACAGAACAGCCTGATGCCCACAGGAAGATGCTGGCCGTTGAAGGAAATGAAAAAAATCAGCAAAGAAATCAATTTTCAGTAAGAAGTGTCAGCAATACCCATAAAATTAACGCAGATCCTGGTCGGTCGTCAGAAACAGAAACGGCCATGCAAAAAAAATCTTCTGATGTGCGTAACAAATCAAACAACTTGCCCGTACCATTAAAAGAAAACAGGCCGGTATTTGTTAACCAGGCGCCGGATGAACTGATGGCTGCCGCTCCAAAAGAGGAATTAAAGATTAGGGATCTCCCAATGAAAGACAATTACAATAAACAGATCATTGATAATAATCATTATGCGCAAATGGCGGTAATGAGAGATGAAAACGAAAATAACAACAGCATTTTTTATGTTCCCGAAGATGAAGTAGCCAAAACTAAAGTTGGCGGAATTTTCAAAAAGGTGAAAAGGGTGATTTCGGGAAATGCAAATATTAAAACGGCTAATTCTGTTACCATTGGTGGATTTCAGGTAGCAATAAAATAAGAATCAATTAAACATACAGAAATGAAAAAGCTAAACATGGTGTTGGCACTGGTATGCTTTGGCCTATTGGCAAATGCACAGGATGATAACGGTAAGAAGGAAAATCCCGATACATTGCGGGTGGGTAATATCATTATCATTAAGAAGAGTAACCCCAGCAAAGTAAATGTTACCCAAAAATCAGAAAAAAAGAGTAAATCAAAAATCTCAACCAACTGGCTGGTTGTAGATCTGGGCTTCTCAAATTTTGCAGATCATACCAATTATGCGGTAGCTAACGGTGGCTCATATCTGCAACCGGGGAGTACGGCATTTACAAAGAGCGACTTTAACCTCAGGGACGGGAAAAGCATTAATGTGAATATCTGGCTGTTTATGCAGCAGTTGTATATAATTAAAAAGAATGTGGGGCTTAAGTATGGCCTTGGTGTTGAGCTTAATAATTACCGGTTTAAGAAATCATCGCTTCTCAGTTTTAAAGAAGATGGAATACCCTATGCCGGAACCACTCAGCTAAATGATCCGTTTGTTTTCCGCGATACCGTTGTTGGTTTTTCGAAGAACAAACTCGCGCTTGATTATATTACCGTGCCCATGATGCTAAACTTTCAAACCACTCCCAGGCATGGTAAGCCAAAATTTAATGTGGCATTTGGAGTAAGCGCAGGTTACCTGTACAGCCAGCGAAATAAACAGGTAAGCGCCGAAAGAGGAAAGAAGAAAAACAGGGGAGATTACGATGCTGAAAAGTTTAAACTTTCCTATGTTGCCGAGCTGGGCCTGGGTTATGTAAAACTTTATGGCTCTTACAGCCCCAACTCCATGTTTGAATCTTCAACACACCTCAAATTTAATCCCTATACCCTGGGTATCCGGATTGGTAATTAAAGAAATCTTCTCTCTTAATAAGCCCTTGCTGTAATGCTGCAGCGGGGCTTTTTTGTATCTTGCCGTGTGCCTGCTCAATCCATATTTCACCGGGCTATCCCGGGTTTTATCAACAAATTAAATGCGCTTCCCAATCCTGTTCCGGGTATGGAGGGCTATCCGGCTCATTATCTGCAACGGATTCGTGAACACGCAATTTATTATTTGCAGATCTATGCAGATATGTTGCAAAATGCAACACAAAAATTATCTTCTGCAACTGATTTTGGTTTGCTTGATGTGGGAAGTGGAAATGGATTGCTGGGCATATTCGCAAAATATTGCAATGTAAAAAATGTGGTACTGCTTGATTCCGATAACCGGTTTGTGGAGGCTTCAAAAACACTGGCAACTCATTTACATATTCCCGTAAGCCATTTTATAACCGGAGAGATCTCCGAACTATTTAAATTAAATGAGCTGCCAAAAATTGATGTAGTTGCCGGTTCGGATATGATTGAACATGTTTATGACCTGAGTAAGTTTCTTCGGATGCTGGCACAGCTAAACCCTTCACTCACCGTTGTGTTCAGTACTGCCGCCAATGCCGAAAACCCTGTTACGAGAAGAAAAATGAACAGGATTCAGGTGAAGGATGAATATTTTGGCGATGACGACCCTTACGCAGAAGATGAAGGCAAAACAATTGAGCCATATATCAGGTTAAGAGAAAAAATCATTTCCGGTTATTTCCCCGGGTTGGATGAGGATACATTAAATATGTTAACCACCGCAACAAGAGGTATGTGCAAAGAGGATATCCTGAATGCAGTTAATCATTATATGAAAACGAATGAAAAACCTATACCGGCTCCTGGAAATAACACATGCCATCCCTATACCGGAAGCTGGTCGGAAAGGCTGTACAGCCTGAAAGAATACCGGAGCAGGTTCGCAGAAAATGGTTTTGAAATTGATTTTTTTAATGGATTTTATAACCAATGGGAGCCTGGGATTAAAGGAGTTGTAAAAAAAATGCTAAACCGTATTATTACGATAGCAGGGTTTAAATTTTCACCATACTTTATCATTAGAGGCAATAAAAAATAGTACTTTCAAATCCTGAAAATGATGGCAATTTTTACCCGAATTTATTATTTTCATATTTGTGATATTAAAACCAGTTCATTATGAAGCACCGGGTATTATTTTCGATTGCCTGTTTTTCCGCCCTTCTTACACTAATTGCATTCGCTCCTTCAAGCGCCCGCAAGGCAGTATTTCGCGATGCTGCAAAGTTTCATTCTTTAAGCGATGACGACAGTAGTGCATATTATATAATAGTAGATAAGAGCGATTATGAATTGAAAGTATATGACGATGAAGGCTGGTATGCAACTTATCCGATCGTGTTTGGCAGTAAAGACCTTTCTGATAAAATGAGAGAGGGGGATAAAAGAACACCTAACGGGAAATTTAAAGTGATCCTGAAAAAAATTCATCCAAAGTGGGGCCCCGAATTATTACTCGATTATCCCAATCAGGAGAGTTACGAGAAATTTAAAATCCGCAAACAGGAAGGGCTGATTCCCAAAAATGCACGCATTGGCGGCGGCATTGCCATACATGCCACCAGGCCACAGGAAGAGTGGACCGTTGATAATTTTTATAACTGGACCGATGGTTGCGTTTCCGTAAAATACACCGAAATGAAAGACCTCTATAGTTATATTCCGGTAGGTACGGAAGTTACCATTCAGCCTTAACCGCTTTATCAAAAACGATCAGGCTGCTGTCGCCAAAACTCAAAAACCTGAACCCGTTGTTAAGCGCGTAATCGTATATTTTCCTCCATTCATTATTGGTGGCTGCGGCAACCAGCAACAGCAGGGTGCTTTTGGGCTGGTGAAAATTGGTAACCAGTGCATCGGCAACCCTGAACTTGTATCCCGGCGAAATCAGTAACCTGGTTTGGGTATAGAGTTTATCCATCTGCTTACTGTTCATCCATTCCAGCAAAATGGAAAACATCTTCTGCCTGTTTTCTTTTAGTTCAATTAACGCTTCATCATAAATGTCCCACTGGCCAATTCCTGTTTCCGGCGAAAATTCTTTTTGTAATAAAATTTTTGCTGCTATCCAGTAAAGGGACTCCATGGTACGCAGTGAAGTGGTGCCAACAGTTACTATTTTTCCTTTAGTGGTTAATAACCGGGTTATCAAATCTTTGTTCACTTCTATCCATTCCGAGTGCATAACGTGTTGCTCCATGGTGGGGGTATTCACCGGCTTAAAGGTTCCGGCACCAACATGTAAGGTTACCTCAAGCAGGTTTATGCCTTTCTTTTTTAATCCGGTTAAAATTGTATTGCTAAAATGCAGGCCGGCGGTGGGTGCCGCTACCGATCCCTCTTCTTTTGAATAAATGGTTTGGTATCGCTCGCGGTCGCTTTCTTCCACATTCCTTTTCAGATAAGGCGGCAGCGGAACCTGGCCTGTTTTTTCAATAATTTCCAGGAAACTGTATTGGGGGTTGTTCCAGTCAAAACGAATCAGCCAGGCATCTTCCGTTCTTTCTGTAATGTTTGCGGTTAGTTCTAAGTTGTTTTCATCAATGCTAATGTCTTTTTTTAATGACCCCGATTTCCACTTTCCCACTCCGCCAACAAGGCATTTCCAAATTGAAGTACCATGGGTTGAAAGTGCGTGCTGGTAACCGCTGATTGCGTCTGCAGGTTCAAGGCAAAATACCTCAATAACTCCTCCGGTTGGTTTCTGAAATTTTAGGCGGGCATTTATAACCCTGCTGTTGTTCATTATGAGCAGGTCGCCGGCATCCATCTGGTTGAGAAGCCCGGAAAAGGGGTGTACTGAGATCTCATTATTCTTATACAATAACAATTTTGAGTTATCCCTTTTTTGAAGCGGGAACAGCGCAATCCTGTCTTCCGGTAACGGATAATCGAAATCAGCAATGGAAATATGTCTGGGATCAGTTTCAGCCATTAATTTTCGGAGGATAGGCTTTGGTAAATAAGCTCAAGTAAATTTTCCCTTATGTTCATCCTGTTTAACTGAAAGCTGTTGTCGGGATAAACCCTGTTGCTCAAAAAGATAAATACAAGCTGGTTTTCGGGGTCGGCCCAGGCACAGGTTCCGGTAAACCCGGTATGTCCAAATACAGCAGGCGATGCTGATGCGGCAGGATAGGGTTCCTTCCTGATGCGATTGTCTTTTTCGGGCTTATCAAAACCCATCCCTCTCCTGCTTTTGCTGCTGCGATACCCGGTAAACAACGCTATGGTTTCCGGTTCAATAAAATGATGGTTATTAAAACTGCCTTTATTCAGCAGCAATTGCATTAAAACGGCAATATCGTAGGCATCCGAAAATAACCCCGCATGTCCGGCTACACCTCCCATTAACGCGGCGCCGGGATCGTGCACATAACCATCTAACAGTTGATCCCTGAATTGTTTTTCATGTTCTGTTGGTACAATCCGGCTGCTATCGAGATATTGCAAGGGTAAAAATCTTGTTGATTCGAGCGAGAGCGGGTCATAAAAATGTTTTTTTACATAAGTGAATAACGACATGCCGGTTACCTGTTCCACTATCCTGCCCAGGATGATAAAATCGTTATCGCTGTACACATAATTTTTTGGTCCAACCGGGCTTTCGATGATTCTTTTTAAGATTGTATCCTGCCAGTCTCTACGCAGAAAAAGATTTTTGGCAACCCGGGTAGGGAAACTATCGGAAACGGATGTACGATATAAATCGGGTAAGGGCCTGCCTTCATCATCGAGGGTTTCTTTGTAAAACGGGATATAGGCCTTAAGCCCGCCCTGGTGAAGTAATAAGTCCTCCATACTTATGTTGGCTTTATTTGTGCCAATAAATTCTGGCAGGTAATCGCCAATCTTTTTTTTTAGGTCAATTTTTCCCTGGTCGTACAGTTTCATTACCGCTAAGGTGGTGGAGAGTATTTTGGTGAGCGATGCCAGATCATAAACAGAATAAGGATTTACTTTAGCAGCAGCATCCATATAGGTGTATGAGCCATATGCTTTTTGAAAGGCAAGCTTTCCGTTTTTTGCAATAAGCAGCTCACACCCCGGCATTGCTTTTTCATTTATAGCATGGTTAATGATTGAGTCGATCGATTTGCCCATAGTTAGTGCAAACCCAAACTGGTCGTGGGGAATTACTGCCTGGCTGCCGGTTGTGGAAATGCCCGAACCGAATGGATAATTTTTACAGGCGGTTACCGGAATGGTTCCCCTGAATGGATATTTTCCTTCAAGTATTTCTATTGCTGTTTCCTGTATGGGTATGCCATCTTCGTAACACAAAACCAGGTTTGGGGCATTACAGAAATTTTTTATTGCGTAGGCGTTTCCAAAAACAACCAGCAGGGTGGAATTGTTGGGAAGAAGTGCGGGCAGGGAAATGGCAGCGTTGCTTAGCCCGAAATTTGATGAAGGGTATCTGCTCATGTTGTGGTAACTGATGATCACCCTGCTGTAATCTTTCAGTTTTTTTACCAGTGCATTTATGCTGCTGTCGGAATCCGAATAGTTAAGTAAATACACATCAGCATCCGTTAATTTCTTTATTCCGGATATAAATGCGTTTTCATCCGAAAGTCCCACTCCAACAACAGCCGTCTTTAAATTTGCATCAGCTTTTAAAGGGAAAAAAGCAGGATTGGATTTTGCAAGCAGGGTGATGGATTGTTTGGCAATTTCGCGGGTTAACGGAATGATATCGCGGTTTAAATCGGCAGCGAGGTTTTCGTACGATACCGGCTTAATGGTATTCAGCCCATACCGGTATTTTGCAGCAAGAACTTTTTTACAATGTGTTTCAATGGCTGCCCAGCTTAATTTCCCGGTTTCAATAGCCTGTTTAATTTTACTGATGGCCATTGGGATATCTTCCGGCAGGCAAAGCATATCATTTCCGGCAATAAGGGCTTCTACTGAGGCATCTCCGTTGGGAAAATATTTCGCAACCCCTTTCATATCCAGTGCATCGGTAAACGTAATGCCATCATAACCGAGATCCTGCCTGAGCAGCCCGGTAACATTATTGTAAGAGATTGAAGTAGGCCTGTTTTTTCGGTTATCAATGGAAGGGATGTACAGGTGGGCAATCATTACGCTGCCTATACCTGCTGCAAAAATTTTTTTAAAGGGAGTAAGCTCCAGGGAATCGAGTTGCTCTCTTGTTTTGTTGATTACGGGTAAATCAACATGCGAATCTACATTTACATCACCGTGCCCCGGAAAGTGTTTTGCACAGGCCATTATTCCTGCATCCTGCATTCCCTGCATGTATTTAATGCCAAAAGCAGCAACTTTATCAGGATTTTCTCCAAAGCTGCGGTCGTTTATCACCGGGTTATTCGGATTGTTGTTTACATCTACCACGGGCGCGTAATTAACCTGTATGCCTAAACGCTTGCACTGAGCGGCTACCACCTGGCCATAATCGTACATCAGGTTGGGGCTTTTCATTGCGCCCAGCATCATCTGCCGCGGAAGGGGAATTACACTGTCCAGAATACGCATGCCCAGCCCGTTTTCAGCATCAATACACATTAATATGGGTGTTTTGGCCAATTGCTGAAAATGGTTGATGAGGGAGGCTTGTTTTTGCGGACTGCCCTGAAAAAGACATATCCCGCCAATATTATATGATTTAATCAGGGAGTCTGTCTTTTCATCATAAAAAGTAATTTCATTTTTGCTGAAGTTGATGCTCGAAAGCCGCGTAATCATGAGTTGACCTAACCGTTCATCGGGGCTAAGGCTGCTGTACACGCTGTCGGCCCAGTGTTTGGCTTCTTCATCGTGGTATGGATTTACATCCTGGGCATGTGAAATAAAAAATATCAGAGATAAGAGAATGGTAATTGAAAAGCGCATAGGCATTGAGTGGAATCGGTGTAACTTTGTAGTGCAAATTTCCGGATTTTGACCGATATCATTCAATTATTGCCCGATAATATAGCAAACCAGATTGCTGCCGGTGAAGTAATTCAACGCCCTGCAAGCGCGGTGAAGGAACTGCTCGAAAATGCAGTAGATGCCGGAGCTACAGAAATCCGGCTTTTTATACAGGATGCAGGAAAAGCATTGATACAGGTTACCGATAATGGGAAGGGTATGTCGGAAACCGATGCCCGTATGGCATTTGAACGCCACGCTACATCAAAAATCAACAGGATTGACGATTTATTCCGGATCAAAACAATGGGATTCCGTGGCGAAGCCCTGGCCAGTATTGCTGCAGTAGCGCAGGTGGAACTGAAAACAAAGAGGGCCGGGGATGATGCAGGAACCTATATTGAAATTGAAAATAGTGTGGTGCGCAGGCAGGAACCTGTAGCGGTAAATGAAGGCACCAGCATTTCCATGAAAAATCTTTTTTTTAATGTACCTGCAAGGCGGAATTTCTTAAAAAGTAATGCATCCGAACTCCGGCATATTGTAGATGAATTCATCAGGGTGGCGATGGCTTTCCCGGATATTTTCTTTTCATTTGAATCAAATGGCCAGCAGGTTTTTCACCTCGAAAAAGCCACGCTGAAACAACGGATTGTACAAATACTGGGCAACAACTATGCTTCAAGAATGATTCCTGTGCAGGAACAAACGGATTACCTGAACATTTATGGGTTTGCAGGCAAACCGGAAACATCAAAGAAGACCCGTGGCGACCAGTATTTTTTTGTGAATAACCGCTTCATCAGGAGCGCTTATTTAAACCACGCCGTGATGAAAGCTTTTGAAGGCCTTATTCCGAACGACAGCTTTCCAATGTATTGCCTGTTTATAGATCTTGATCCCTCCCAACTTGATATTAATGTTCATCCTGCCAAGCAGGAAATAAAATTTGAAGATGAAAAAATTGTATATGCATTTGTTCAGTCGGCAGTAAAACATGCGCTAGCCCAGTTTAGCATAATCCCGTCTTTAGATTTTGAACTTGATCCTGAAATTCAATCGATGGATGCGGTAACCAAACCGGTTGGTTCCGGCAATTTGTCTTCAGCAGGCGCATCAGCTTTGTATGAGAGTTTTTCGCAAAAGAACCAGGCACATTTTATTGAAAGCAGGAGCAATCTTCAAAATTGGAAAGATCTGTATGAAAAGCCGGTAGATGAACCCGGGAAAGAAACAGCACCCAAAATAGCATCACAGGTTAAACCGGTAATTACCGAACAGGATCAGGTTTTCCAGTTGTTCAATACGTATATTCTTTTACCTAACGATACCGGATACCTGCTGATTCATCAGCAAAATGCCCACGAACGTATTTTGTATGAAAAGTTTTTAAATGCGTTTGAAGGTAAACCGATGGTCAGCCAAAAAAGCCTTTTCCCTGTGTTGCTTGAACTTACCCCCTCCGATTTTGTTTTGCTGGAGGAGATGATACCACAATTAAAAAACATCGGTTACGAACTGGAAGTTTTTGGCCCTAATTGTTTCGCGATAAAGGGAACGCCTGCCGATCTCCCCGCCGGCCGGGATGAAAAAGTAATGGAAAAACTTTTGGAGAATGTGAAACATTCCGGCTCTGATCAGCACATTGATAAGCGGGAAAAAATGCTGCGATCTTTATCTGCCCAACATGCGGTGAAAGCCGGTAGAATCTTAAGTTCATCAGAAATGCATGAGCTTACCAGTGCCTTGTTTAATTGCAGGGTGCCCAACAGTACGCCTTCCGGTAAACCTGTTTATTCGGTGGTTAAAAAAAGTGAGCTAGATAAGATGTTTGGAAGATGATTTCTTTTGCCGGAGCTATTAACTGTCTCTTTCCTGTGCGCGGAGCCACCTTTCCGGTATCTGGTTCCTGCTGGCATTGAGGTAATCGTTGTAACTGCACGATATAAATTTTTTGTCGGGCAATTGCATCCACCACCGCTGGGTACGTTTGCTTTGAAGAAAAAGGGTATCCACTTCTGCAAATGCCGTTTGAAATTCGTTGAAATTATATCTTTCATCCAGCGGGCTTTCCTGTAAGCGCCTGTATCTCCCGTCAATAAAATACCAGATCATTTGCGCAATCTGAATGGCGGTTAATTCGTGCCGGTCGCCGGATGGATTATACCCGAAAATGCCCAGGCAGTTAAGGATGGGGCTAAGCCCTGCAAATTGCATTAATGTGCAGGCATCTTCGCCACTTAGCCCGTTTGGCGATAACAGGTTCGACGGGGCATCACTGTTACGGATAGCCGAAATATCGAAACCCATCAGGTGGGTATTTCGCAGCACCGGTTCCATTTCTTCAATCAGTTCTCGTACCACTCCAACCCGGTAGCAGTCGAAACGGAGTTTATCCATGGTTTCCAACATGCGTGGATGAACAAAATAGCTTTGAAACCCCACATGGTTATAATGACGAATATAATTGGGTTCGCCGGTAAGCATTTCTAATAAAAAATTTTCTTCCCTGAAGGGGCTGCTGGCAAGCAGGTCAATTTTTGCATCTATGCAGGTGGCTTCAATTTGCTTTTTACTGTTCCGGAAACTGTTGTAAAGCCCCAGCATCAAATCGTGCGAACCTCCCAACAGGATAACGGTTTTTCCAGCCGCAGTCAGGTCGCTGGTTACGGTACTGATGGCGGCGTAAGTATCCGATAAATTTGCCCCCGGCCTGATGTTGCCCAGGTCTGCAATTTGAATCTGCTCGTGCCAGTGATGAAGCCGGTACAGTTGCTTTCTGATCAGGTTGGCCGGATTTACCAGCTCAATGGCATGGTTGCTTCCCCTGGTTTCACCCGATCCCAGTATAACGATATCGGTATCGCTCAAATCAGGGATTTCGTTATTTTGATGAATGGCAATCCGGTGGCCTGTTTGCCCGTCGGAAAACCCTGCATCTTCATTTAGGATGTCAATTTCCAGGGGTTCCAGAAAATCTCTCAGGTCGTCCATAATTCCTCTTTTCGCAAACATAAGAAATTTGAGAAGGCGGAATTAACCGGAGTATAAGTCTAATTTTGTAATGGCGTTGCCAAACGCGATATCGTAATTTTGAAAAAATTATTTTGAGATGGCAGTAACAGAGGAAATTCTACAGGATGTTGTCATAAAATTTGCAGGCGATAGTGGTGATGGAATGCAACTCACCGGAAACCAGTTTACGAATAATACAGCCCTGCTGGGCATTGATCTGGCTACTTTTCCCGATTTTCCGGCTGAGATTCGGGCACCGGTTGGCACACTGCCCGGGGTAAGTGGTTATCAGCTTCACTTTAGCAGCAACAGGATTTTTACTCCCGGCGATGAATGTGATGTGCTGGTGGCCATGAATGCAGCAGCGCTTAAAGTGAACCTTCGTTCTCTTAAAAAAGGGGGAAAGATTATTGCCAATACCGATGGCTTTGATAGCAAAAACCTGAGGCTTGCGAATTATGCGGATGGCACGAACCCGCTGGAAGACGACAGCCTCAGCAACTATGAACTCATAAAAATCGACATTACCAAGCTTACCCGTGAAGCGCTTAAAGATTTTACCCTGGGCACCAAGGAAAGAGACCGGGCAAAAAATATGTTTGTGCTGGGCTTTTTGTACTGGATGTATAACCGGAGCATGGAAAATACCATTACTTTCCTCAATGAGAAATTTGGAAAGAATCAGGTGATCCTTGAAAGCAATATTAAAGTTTTGCAGGCCGGTTATCATTATGGCGAAACAACTGAAACATTTTCCACCACCTATAAAGTGGAAAAAGCAAGAATGGATCAGGGTACTTACCGATCCATTATGGGGAACCAGTCGCTGGCCTATGGCCTGATTGCCGCTTCGGTAAAGAGCGGCCTTCCTTTATTTTTGGGCTCATATCCCATTACCCCGGCTTCGGATATTCTTCATGAACTGAGCCGGCATAAATCTTTTGGCGTAAAAACATTTCAGGCTGAAGATGAAATTGCGGCCATTTCTGCAGCCATTGGTGCAAGTTACGGCGGTGCTCTTGGGGTAACAACCACCTCAGGACCGGGCATGGCATTAAAAGCCGAGGCCATGGGGCTGGCGGTAATGCTCGAAATTCCGCTGGTAATTTGTAATATCCAGCGTGGCGGGCCAAGTACGGGGCTTCCCACTAAAACTGAACAAAGCGACCTGTTGCAGGCATATTATGGCCGTAATGGAGAATGTCCTATGCCTATTGTAGCGGCTTCCACACCCAGCGATGCTTTTTACGCTGCATTTGATGCGGTGCGAATTGCAGTTGAACACATGACGCCGGTAATCCTGCTTAGTGATGGATACATTGCTAACGGAGCAGAACCCTGGAAGTTTCCGGCCGAAAACGACCTTCCGAAAATTGATTTGAAATTTAAAACTGCTCTTGATGCCGGGGAAGAGAAATTTATGCCTTATTCCAGAAATAAAAACCTGGTGCGCCCATGGGTTGTGCCCGGTACTCCTGAACTGGAGTTTAGAATGGGTGGGCTGGAAAAGCAGAACATCACCGGCAACATCAGCTACGACCCCGAAAACCACCAGGCCATGGTGAAGTTAAGGCAGGAAAAAGTAGATCTGGTGGCCAATAATATTCCACTGCAGGAAATTAATTGCGGCCCCGAAAAGGGAAAGGTTCTTGTACTCGGGTGGGGAAGTACCTATGGAGCCATCAGGAGTGCTTGTGAACATTTGCTTCGTGAAGGCAAATCTGTTTCGCATGTGCATCTCCGTTATGTACGGCCTTTTCCCAGAAACCTGGGGAGCATCCTTAAAAATTTTGAGCAGGTGCTGATTCCTGAAATCAATAACGGGCAGCTCATTAAAATCATCCGCGATCAATATTTTATTAATGCCAAAGGATACAATAAAATAATGGGGATACCCATCACCAAAGGCGAACTGGTTGAGGAAATAAGGAAATTGCTCTGATTGATTAGTAGTCTATAATATTACCCTAAAAAATTGCTGTTATTCTCTTATGTTCTATAGATTATAACGGAATTGTGATCAGGGAAGAATAATCAATAAACATTAGCGGATATTAACAAAATAAAAAGCTGCAGGAAAATTGCAGCTTTTAAAATATGATTGGCTTTATGTTAATCAGCGAATTCTTTCCCGACCCAGGATCATGCTTATTTTCAGGTTGAAACTGAAATAAGCATCATTTTGTTTTGGGCTGCCACGTTTACCGCCTGCAACGGTTACCTTGTTGAACTGCCTGTCGCTCATGGCAATGGCATTGGCAAGTTTTATCCCTGAAAAATAATTCTGATAAACACTTTGATCAATGTAAGTGGTGCTCATATCATCGAGGTAATCAGTAGTAAGAATCCGGTAAACATATTCTGCCCTGATGTTAAAGAGGGTAGAGAGTTCGTATTTGATACCCAGGCCTAAAGGGAAATTCATTTGTTTGAGTTTGTAGGGCTTCCGGTTGGGGTATTCTTTAAAGCCCTGTCCTTCGGTACTTAGGGGTTGAAGATCGATCCAGCGGCCATTTAAATTTCCCTGCGGGTTGAATGAATAATATCCTACCCCTCCCAGTAAATAAGGAGAATAGCGCGGAGGGTCTTCATCACGGCTTTCCCAGTTGATGAACATGAACAAAGGATGAAGTTCCACTACAGCCGAATATTCAGAGATGTTTGTTCTGAAGTTGCAGTTACGATTAAAACGGGTGTTGGCAATATCCGTAACATCTACCTTAGAGAGAACGCCATCATCAGCCGAAAGTTTACCAAACATGGCTTCTACTCTTAGCATGGCTGCATTCTTGTATGATGCGGTAATAAAAGCTCCACCTGAAATATGGGTATAGCCTGTGTTCAGATCTTTTACAAATCGTTTCCCGATTCCTTTATTACCACCAAGATCTGTAAGGCAGTTTATTGCACCGGTTGATAAACCTACTTCAAATAATACAGGGTTATCGTAGTAGTCATCATTATAAAAATAATATTGACCGGAGGCGTGTTGAGAAATAACACTACAGGAAAAAATTACGAAACCCAGAAAAATAATCTTTTTCATCAAATCTTGATTATAGAATATGCAATTGCGCTGAAAGTAAGCAATCTACAAAGAAAACGAAAAAAAATGGATTTTATTTAGCTAAGCGCCCTCCATTATTATAATATTTACAGACTACACTAAGCCCGCAAATGCTGCATTTGGGCTTTCTGGCCAGGCATATATACCTGCCGTGTAAAATCAGCCAGTGGTGGGCTTTATGTACATAGCGAGCCGGAATGTTTTTAATAAGTTGTTTTTCAGCCTCAGGCACTGTTTTGGCACGGATGGTTAGCCCGATTCTCGCACTAACACGGAAAACATGGGTGTCAACAGCCATGTTTGGCTGATTATCAATTACTGAGGTTATTACATTTGCTGTTTTTTGGCCTACTCCGGGAAGCCCGGTTAGCTCTTTTACCGTAAGTGGAACTTCTCCTTTAAATTCCTCTACCAGCATCTTTGCCATGGCAATAAGGTGCTTTGTTTTGTTATTTGGATAGGAAATACTTTTTATATATTGAAATACATCATCAAAACCTGCTTCACTCAGTTTTTGGGGATTGGGAAATGCATTAAATAATGCAGGTGTGGTTTGATTAACTCTTTTATCGGTGCATTGTGCCGAAAGCATTACGGCAACCAATAACTGATACGGACTTTGATATTTCAGTTCTGTTTCCGGATTGGGGTTATGCTTCAGAAAATATTGAATTACAAAATCATATCTCTCTTTTTGGGTCATAAAAAAACCTACTCTTTTAGAGTAGGCAAGTTAATTAAATAAGCTTCAATCAGGCAGGGTTGGCAACCTTCTCCATCGATTTTTCCGCATAGCGCATAATACCGGCTATGGTTTTGGATCGTGGCGAGCATTTTGCTTCGTCCAGCCTCCTGATGTCTGCTTTAAGGGTCTGATAAATTTCATTCAAACGCCAGTCAGACTCTAAAGCCTCTCTGATTGCAGCTGATTTCTCTTTGGAAGTTTCCTGGTACAGGTACTGCAGCAGGTCTCCCGTTGTAAAATGATGCATTGGCAATTTAAAGTGCTGTTGAGAAATTAAATAATATAAATCCATATCCGCCATAATAAACGGGTTAATGGCCGGGATATTGTGCTTTTAAGTTAAAAAAAAGTGTTAATGCCGGCTCCCGTTTACAATAAACAGGTCTTCATTGTCCTTTTTCATCAAAAAATTCTCCCTCGCATACTTTTCAATGGTTTCTGCATTGGTTTTTAACTGATACAGTTGCTGCCGGGTATCTTTAATAAGGGAATTAAAGCGCGCTTCATTTTCCTGTAATTCCGACAGTTTTTCCCTGCGTGCCATAATGAGCGACCAGTCTTTAACATCGAAAAAGTAAATCCACACAATAAAAAATAAAAAGGCCAGCAGATATTTATTTCGAATAACCGGGAGGATGGATTTTAATATTTTCATGAGTGATGATGGAGCTATAAAGGTAAGGCAGTTTCCATCAAAAAAAATAAAAAAGGAGGCTCACCGGGAGCCTCCTTAAAAGGAAAAAAGATTTTTTATTAATTGCGAATGATCAGTTTTTGTACTGAAGTTTCTTCGGGGGTAATAATCATGATCGAGTACATACCGGAAGAAAGGCCACTCACATCAAGGGTGGTTACGCCGTTCAGGGCAGAAACATCTCTCCATTTTTTCACTACCTGCCCGGCTGCATTAATCAGTTGAACATGAGCCGCACCGCTGGTACCGGCAATGAAAAGTTTTATATGGTCGGAAGCCGGGTTGGGGCTAACGGTAACGATTACACCCGATCCTTTGATTTTTGCACTGCGTATTTCAGATAGTTTTTCGTGGCCATCATTGTCAATCTGGCGAAGCCTGTAATAATACAATACTTCGGGTTGAACATAATTATCGGTATATATATACCTTGTTTCCAGGTTGGTGGTACCCTGTCCGTTTACCCATCCGATGCGATCGAAATTTGTGCCGTTTGTACTGCGTTCAATCACAAAACCCTTATTATTGGTTTCTGTGGCTGTTTTGAAACTCAGCAGGATGTTTTTGCCATTCGGCTGGGCATTAAAGCTAACCAGGTTTACCGGAATGATGATGGGCAGCGAAAGCATAAATTGCGAAAATCCTCCGGTAACATTTGCGGTGAAGGCTACATATCCCTTTGTGGCGCGTTGATCGTCAACAGTAGTTGGATAAATAACTGCGTTCGACATATTAAGTACCGTTGAAGTAAGGTTGATGCCATCTTTCACTTTTAAAATCTTCAGGCTGGAAACATCCGGTCCCCATGCTGCAAGTTCATCAGTAGTATAATACAGGGTGAGGGTATAGCTGGCTGTTGTATTTGCAGTGCCCGGAGTGATTTTGATAACTTTAGCGGTTCTGTACGAATTGGCGGTTCCTGAAGTTGCGGAATAACTGAAACTGATTTTATCAATTCCCTCTTGCAGAATACTGGCATTAATACAACCTACATTCTCATTCAGGTTTGCGATGGTTGCAATAATTTTATTGGTGCTGCTTACGTATTGAGCTGTTTGTCCCTGCATCTGGGTAAGGGCTGCCGCCTGGTTTGCGATACTTTCAACACCAAGTTTTTCTCCGGTTACCACTACGTTATCTATAATAAATGGCAGATTAGGTGAACCGGCTATGGTATTATCGTTAATCCATTCAAAGCCCAGCCATAAGTTAGGCTGATTTGCTGCAATACTATCCTGTAAGGATACAACAGCAGAAGTTTTGGAAGTAACTCCATTATAATACAATAAGTTTCCATCCTGATCGAATACCGGCCTAAGGCCCGATGACTGAGCGGTATTTGATACACGGAGGATACCAAGATCGTAAATACCATCGTCGTCTTCTTCTCCCATACAGGCATAATCGAATGATAATTTAATGTTTCGATATCCGGTTGTTGTGATGGCGCTGCTCATGGCAACAACATCTGATTCTGAAGATGAAGTATATGTATTAGGTGCTGTTTCAGAACTCTGCGTACTTGCATTTCCGTTAGTAATGTGCAATACACGCGCATTGGCAGCTGTAGAAAAGCCGGTAGCGCTTCCGTATTGATCGTTTACGGTAAATACGTTTGTTCCTGCGGGGCTCAGGAATGAACCTTTAAGCCATCCGGTAGGTAATATTCCGCCATTTGGATTTGTTCCGAAGTTTTCGGATAACAGGGTAGCTACCGGGTTAAGGTTATCAATTTCGGAGAGGGCATCATCATCCAGAATCGTGATGGTATGGGTTGTATTGGTTGTTCCCGCCACAAGGCCTGTACCTGAAATGGTATAACCGATGATAATGGTTTCGGTTGGTTCTACTGCAGCATCATCATATACCCTGATGGTTATGCTTTTTACCGCACTTTCCCCATTGGTATATGAAACTGAAGCAGGCCCGTTTACTATAAAGTCGTTGTTTTGAACAGCCGTTCCACTGAATGTAAAATTAACCGTTGCATTACCGGTAGCATTTATTGATGGTGCTACCGAAACGGTATAATCAGTGTATTTGGGGCAGGTGCCTGTAGTGCCTGTTTCGATGGTATTGGTTGTGGCTGTTGTAAATGAAATAGCATTTGCAACTGAAGGGGTACATAAGGTGGCTGGTGGGTTTTTGGGCCTGCGTGGAGCAAGCAGCATTACAGATTGCATGCGATCCACCTGATCCTGCGTAAAGGTATTCAGGCATCCGTCGTCGGAATAATCCATATAGTCTTCTATCATTCTGCGTCCACCACACTGAGTTGGTGCAAGGCAGGAAGGAATGCCGGAATAATAATCGCTGCTGCAAGGCGGCGTATCGTTGCAATAATCGGTTCCGCCACAGGTTGAAACATCTCCCCAGGTGTGATAAAGGCCGAAAAAGTGTCCCAGTTCGTGGGTTAATGTTCTGCCTAAATTGTATGGGGCAAGTATGCCGGGCGATAATATGCTTCCCACTGCACCGGGCAGGCAAACTACGCCTGCAGTTGTATTAGATTCAGCTATGGGAAGATCCGGGGGGCCGGCTGTGGGAAGGGTAGAGAAACCGAGAATACCCGTATTGATAATGTTATACGTCCAGATGTTTACATACTTTGTAGGATCCCATATACTTGCGGGTTTTATGGTTCCATTGATGTAAGGGCTGGCGGCATTTATGGAAGAAAAGGTTGAGGGGTTTGTCCAGCCCTTGGTTATATAGTTAATGCGATCTACACCGGCTTCGGCAAGCGTATTTCCCAAGGGGTCCTGCAACACCGGGCAAAAGGTAAGCTGGGTAGATGCAGCAGCGGCATGAGGAGAGCCGGAGAGGTTGTGATAGTCTTTATTTAACTGATCAATTTGCTGGTAAATCTGAGCGGCGGTTATATTATCGCCCATACCAATTGCTGTACCACTGTGAATTACGTGGAATACAATAGGTATGATGTAATTAACGGCACTGGTAGCGCGTCCTTCAGCACGATCAGCTTTTATCTCCGCAATTTTAGCCTGAATGATGGCTTCAAATTGTGCAGTGTCGTAACCTGCGGCAACCATTTTGTTCATTTCAAAGGTAAAACCGCAACGATCTCTTACAAAGCCGTTTGGCATTAACTCCTGGGTATTATATCCGTTAACCGGAATATTACTTTGAACAGGTTGTTGGATGTTAAGATTTCTGGAATCAAGGATTTGCTGTAAATTTCTAACGTCCTGTTTTTGCTGCCCAAACGAATTTTGAAAAGCAAAAAGAATGAACGCTAAAAGTGTAAGGTAGAACTTCCTCATGTAGGTAAAATTTAATAAAATTGGGGAATCGAAACTACGTAGAATTATTGGGATTAATTGTAGATGATAAGGTATTTTTTAAATGGGGTAAATCTGATTCGGGTGGTTTACCAAACAGGATGATCCGGGTTAGCCGGCTTATTTTTTCCCAAATTTCAATTTACCCTTTGGATAAACTGCCGATTCTGCCAAAATTTCTTCGATTCTGATCAGTTGGTTGTATTTGGCCATGCGGTCGCTCCTTGATGCAGAGCCGGTCTTTATTTGTCCGCAATTAAGGCCAACGGCCAGGTCGGCAATGGTGCTGTCTTCTGTTTCTCCGCTCCGGTGGCTCATAATGGTGTTATATCCATTGAACTGGGCCATGGTTACGGCATTAATGGTTTCGGTAAGGGTTCCGATCTGGTTCACTTTTACCAGCAGTGCATTGGCCGTATTGGATGCGATTCCTTTTTCAAGGCGTTTTACATTCGTAACAAAAAGGTCATCGCCTACCAGCTGGCATTTGGCGCCCAGGGTATCGGTCAGCGCTTTCCACCCGGCCCAGTCGTCTTCGGCCATTCCGTCTTCAATAGAAACAATAGGATACTGTTTCACCCAGTTTTCCCAGAATTTCACCATCTGATCGCTGCTGAGTTTTTTGTTGCTGCTTTTATGAAAAACGTATTTTTTTTCTTTTGCATTCCAAAGCTCGCTATTGGCGGCATCCATGGCTATCGCAATTTGTGAACCGGCTTTAAAGCCGGCAGTTTTTATGGCCATTAATACGGTTTCAATGGCTTCTTCGTTGCTCTGAATATTTGGCGCAAATCCTCCTTCATCACCCACATTTGTGCTGTATCCTTTTTTCTTCAATACCGATTTAAGGGCATGGAAAATTTCCACCCCCCATTGCAGCCCCTCACTAAATGTGGAAGCGCCTACGGGCATCACCATAAATTCCTGGAAATCTATTTTATTATCGGCATGAGCGCCGCCGTTCAGGATGTTCATCATGGGAACCGGTAAAATCTTTGCGTTGGTTCCGCCGATATACCTGTACAGGGGAAGATTTGCTTCTAATGCGGCAGCTTTTGCCACGGCAAGGCTAACGGCAAGGATGGCATTCGCCCCCAGTTTGCTTTTGTTTTCGGTACCATCCAGATGAATCATCATGCTGTCGATGCCGGTTTGATCGGCCACATCCCAGCCCAGGAGATGATCGGCAAGGATGCTGTTTACATTTTCTACTGCTTTGGCTACACTTTTTCCTCCGTAAAATTTTTTGTTGTTATCGCGCAATTCTACGGCTTCGTGAATGCCGGTACTGGCGCCGCTGGGAACAGAGGCCCGCCCCAGTCTTTCATTCTCGGTAAGTACATCGGCTTCAATGGTTGGATTTCCACGGCTGTCAAGAATTTGCCTTGCAAAAATGGAAGCTATATAGCTCATAAATCGGGTTTATTTGAAAATGATAAAATACTGGCTGCAAATTAACAACCTTTGATAAAGCGCTCAAAATGAAAATCAGGAGGTGAGCGATTTAAAAACCGATTCCAGTGATTGGGATGTGGTTTGCAGCGAAGAAATATCAAGCCCTTCTTTCAGGCTAAGTGAAAGCAGCAATTTTTTTATTTCTTCTGCATTGTTGCAGGAAAGAATAAAACTTTGTTCGTTAGTATGCTGAACGGTTTCAACACCCGGTATGGATGCCATCAGCTCCGGCGCCACGGGTTTATTAAAACTTATGCTCACCGTTTGAATTCCTGAATGTTTTTTTCTCAGGTTTTCGAGGCTGTTATCGGCAACTATATTCCCTTTGTGTATGATGATGACCCTGTTGCATACCGCTTCTACTTCCTGCATGATGTGCGAAGAGAAAAGTACGGTTTTATTTTTGCCCAACCGTTTGATGGTTTCCCTTATTTCAATAAGCTGATTGGGATCGAGGCCCGATGTGGGTTCATCCAGGATAAGCACTTCAGGATCGTGTACCAGCGCCGCAGCCAGGCCGGTACGCTGTTTATATCCTTTGCTGAGTTGCGAAATTTTTTTATTGCTTTCGGAAGTTAACCCCACCATCGAAATCACTTCCTCTATCCGCTTTTTTGTATTGGGTACTTTGTGAATGTGGGCAATAAAGCCAAGAAATTCACGCACATACATATCGGCATACAGCGGGTTGGCTTCCGGTAAATAACCTGTTTTTTTCCGGGTTTCTATGGAGCCTGCCCTTACCGGGATGCCACACACTTCAAGCTCCCCTTCATCGGGAGGAATAAAACCCGTAATCATTTTCATGGTGGTGGATTTGCCGGCACCATTTGGTCCTAAAAAGCCCACGATCTCTCCTTTATTCACAGTGAACGAAATGCGGTTTACCGCTTTCTGTTCGCCATAAATTTTGGTAACTGATGAAACTTTTATCGACACAATTTTTGGGTTTTCCTTATTGCGCAATTATTTATCGGAAGCATGATTTCCGCCTGGCGGCTGCGATCTTCTTTGTGGATTCCGCTGGTTCTGCGGTGGGCGCCCCTGGCCTCTTTGCTGTTGCCGGCCACTTCGGTTTTGTTGCTGCCTCCGTTGCTGCTGTCCTTCAGCCGGCCGGTCTTCTCGTCTTTGCTGCGGGGGTCTTCTTTCGCCCTGGTTTCCACTTCGTGCAGTAAATCCTTTTTGTTGTTGTTTCGATCTTTCCTTGTCGCGGCGCTTGCGGGTGGTGCGTTCCAGCGATTTCAGGCTAATCTGGCCCACAATATCTGCATATTCCGGTTCTACCTCTTTAGGTTTACCGGTTGTTATTTCAGCGGTTTCAAATTCTTCAGGCCTGATCCCTTCCCGGTTTTGAGCCAGAATTTTTTTTACGGTATTGATGGCTAAGGGATATTGCTTGTTGCTATCGGCCATGCCATACCACATCAGGTTTTTGAAAATGTCTTTTTTAATCAGAAAGGCTCTTCCCTTAGCCATTTCGAGGGTTTCGGCATCTGCAGGGAAAAATTGTAATGCATCAAGGTAGGTATCCAGCTCGTAATTGAGGCAGCATTTAAGCCTGCCACACTGGCCGCTGAGCTTAGCCTGATTGATGCTCAGGTTCTGGTAGCGGGCAGCATTGGTATTCACACTTTTAAAATCGGTAAGCCAGGTGCTGCAGCACAGTTCGCGGCCACAGCTTCCGATTCCGCCAACCTTTCCTGCTTCCTGCCTTGCCCCGATCTGGCGCATTTCTACTTTTACTTTAAATTCTGATGCATAAAGCTTTATAAGCTCTCTGAAATCTACCCTGTCGTCTGCAATGTAAAAGAAAGTGGCTTTTCGTGCATCTGCCTGGAGTTCCACTTCTGCCATCTTTAGTTCCAGTTTCAACTGCCTCGCAATGGCCCTGCTGCGAATCAGCAATTCTTTTTCACGCTGTTTCGATTCTTTTAATTTAGCCAGATCGGTTTCGGAAGAACGACGCAGAATTTTCTTTATATCCGGGCTTTTCTCATCAATTCGGCGTTTTTTCAGTTGCAACCGTACCAGCTCGCCGGTAAGGCTAACCATGCCTACATCAAAACCCGACATCCCCTCAACGGTTACCATTTCGCCCTTTTCAAAATAATTGGCCGTAGTGTTTTTGAAAAAATCTTTTCGGCTGCCATTGTTGAAACTCAGCTCAACAATATTGCAGGCGCCGGATGGATCAGCAAAGGGCAGGTTTGCCAGCCAATCGTAAGTATTCAACCGGTTACAACCGCCGGAGGCGCAATGGCCATGGCTTTTACATCCGGCAGGTGAGCCGCTTTTAGCGGTTCCGCAACCTCCACATCCCATGAATATATTGAGTTTATCAATGTTAAAAAATTAATATACCGTGCGGGGAAAAAATATTCCGGGCAAAGCAATAATGCAAAATACCCGGAAACAATTTTATGGAGAAAGATGTAAAATGCTGTTCATTACAACCTGTTCCACCATTGTTCCCATTACGCACTAAGCCAAAATTAGCGATTTGTTCCTAATAATATGGTAAAGCTTTATGGTAAGCGCATGAAAAAGCATTTTCGAATTGGCGTTTCTTTCTATATAATATATGGCTTCGTAAAGCTGGTTTAAGATGGCTTCTTTTTCAGCCATCCCGCAAAGCTTATTTAGCCGGATGGCCATTTCCATATCGGGTCTTTCTGCTGTTGCGGGGTCGGGTGCAATCCATTCGGTACGAATGGCCAGTTCAATAATATGGATAAAGAATTGCAGTAATTGTTTTTGGTCTTCCCTGCCCAATTTTGCCGTTTGCTCTATCCATTTATACTGTTCTTCGGTTTTGTTTTGGACAATGCTGTTTAACCAGGTTCTCAAATTTGCCTCGCGGTCAATATCCTGCCGGCCGGTTTGGTTTATGGCTTCCAGGAAATTGCCATTTGCCAGGGAAGCAGTTAATTCTGCATGTTGCGGGTTGGCGGCAATTCCCTTATCTATAAGCCCCTGTGCGATTTCGGATGCACTTAACGGAGGAACCCGAATCAGTTGGGTACGGGAGAGTATGGTTGGTAAAATCTTATTTTCATTTTCAGCAACCAGTAAAAAAAGGGTAAACGGAGGAGGCTCTTCAATCAGCTTAAGTAATTTATTGCCTTCTTTGCCGAGGGCTTCAGGCATCCACATCAACAATACTTTCATCCCGCTTTCAAAACTCTTCAGGCTCATTTTGCGAACAATATCGTTGCACTCTTCTACGCTGATGTTTCCCTGCTTGTTTTCTGCTTTAATAAACTGCAGCCAGTTATACAGGTTTCCATAGGGCTGTTCTTTTACAAACTGCCGCCATTCTGTGGCAAAATCTGCGCTTTTTGGTTTTTCAATATGTTCTTTTTTAAAAACAGGGTAGCTGAAATGAAAGTCGGGATGTATCAACTCCTCCAGTTTTTTAAAACCCGGTTGTTGTTTCATCCAGGCATCTGCTTCCTGTGGATTTTTGGGGGCTGTAAAAGGGGCAGATGGTGCATCGCCAAACAGGCCGGCGGGTTCTGCTTTTGTTTCTTTGGGTAAAAGAACATAACTGGCAAATGCAATGGCAAGGGGCAATGCTCCCGATCCTTCATTTCCTAAAAATAACAATGCATGGCTGAGCCGGTTTTGCTCCAGCATATTCAGCAATTTTATTTTCAGGATGTCCTGGCCAATAACATCAGCAAAAAGCATGTTGCAAAATAACTAAATGTTTTTGGCTACAATTTGGAAACAATTTCTTCGCTGAGCGGGGTTACGCTACTGGGGAAATAGGCAATGATCACGCCGTTTTCATCCAATAAAAATTTATTAAAGTTCCATTTGATTTTTGCGTTCATCACACCGTTTTCCGATTTATGGGTTAGCCATTTATAAATAGGTGCTTCATTATTACCCTTAACAGAAATTTTTGCCGCCATTGGAAAACTTACACCGTAATTTTTTTTGCAGAAACTGGCAATTTCTTCATTTGATCCGGGTTCCTGGTTCATAAAATTATTAGCCGGAAAGCCCACGATCACCAGTTTATCTTTGTACTTATTATAAAGTTCTTCCAACCCTTCATACTGCGGAGTGAATCCACATTTTGATGCGGTGTTCACCACAAGTATCTTTTTCCCTTTAAAGCTGGCAAAATTGATGGTATCGCCCAGTAGTCCTTTTACTTTAAACTGATGGATGGAAGTTGGCATAGTGGAGGTTTCTGATTGTGCACGGCAATTCATAAAACTGATCGATAATATGAATGCGGAAAGGGTGAATATTTTTAGCATACTGCTTTTTGTAAAAGATAACAAATAGAAGCCGCAATGGTTTATTTACTGTTTCTCGTAAGCGCCAATATCAGTTATATCCACCACCCTGGGCAGGTTGTTCAGGTCTTTTGGGAAGCTGGTGAGTGTACCCGCATTTACACCGGGCGCCAGCGGATCAACCGATGTTCGGAAATCGTAAAAATTATGTGATACATCAATACTGTCAAAAACAGGGTCCTGGTTAAGAATATTATTTTCTAATGTGCTGTTTGCCGGGTTGTTGATCCCTTTGTAAATGCAGTGGCTGAAGCTGACATCAAAAGGCAGCGCCCCGTTTTTGCTAATCAGCACTTCATCATCAAAAGTACTGTTGCTGCCCCAGAAGATGCTGTTGATGAAAGATGCATTTACCGGGCCGGTAACAACTCCTGCAGCGCTTTCGTAGCTGTTGCTTAAGTTGAGAACGGGATCGTTGTGTAAAATATAATTGCTGGCAAAGCTGGCAATGGTGCAATTGGAAAAAAGGTAATCTCCGCTGCCGAACAACTGCAGGTTCTTTCCGCAATTGGAAATAAGGGTATTATCGGCAGCAATGCTGCTGTTGAGGCTTAAGATTCCTGCGTCGAAAATGTTATCGATAATACATTGGTGCAGGGTAAGTTTGGGATTGCTGTTTCCCGAGGGGCCATCAAGCAATAAGCCCTGGTAAGCATTTCTTATTTCTGCAAATTGGAATACATTATTGGATGACGATCCGGAAAATAAAATACCGGGCCAGCCTGCCGGGAAATCGCGATAGGGATCATCAAGCCTGTCGGAACGAAACACTACCGGGTTGGCTTTGGTGCCCTGTATGTTCAGGCTTCCATGTACAATTACCGGCGCATTTGCGTGGCAGTGAATCCTGCATCCTTCGGCTATCGTTAAAGTTATTGAGGTATCAATGGTTAGTGCGCCCAATATCACGTAAGGCAAATCGTTGGTCCAGGTGCTGTTGCCGGTAATGTGGGTATTATTGAGAAAATGCGCGTTCTGGCCATAGGTTTCTAATTGCACAAATCGATCATTGCCGTTAAAAGCAATTTTGATGCTGTCGCTCACAATAAATGGAAGGCTGGCTGCCGAAGGATCGATGGTAAGGTTTACAAAAACATACATGCTGTCGTTTGCGGGCAGCTCAATGTTTTGGGCTGATGATGCATTGATTCCATTTATGTTGATCTGGTAAACCGATGAAGATCCTCCCATTAAGCTGATTTCCGAAAACCTGATTTTCTGATCGTTGTTATTAAAGATTTTGAAGGATTGGGTTACCGAACCTGTTGTGGTGAAAACGGTATCAAATTTCAGGGTATCGGCGCTGAAGGTAACACTGGCATCCGGACTGTTGATAAATCCATTTTTTTTGCATGAACCGAAAAAGAGTAAACCTGCAATACAACAGCCCAGTATGTACTGCCAGGTTAAATAAATATGTTGTTTTACCGGTAACTGCAATCCTGTATGCTGATTCATGAAATTTACTGAAAATGAAGATGTTTTGTAGTTATTTATCAAATGTACAATTATCTGCTTGCATACGCGATGGCAGCAAAGCTGATGCTGGTGCCGGGGATAGACAGGATGGTTTGGGCGCAGGCTTCGAGGGTTGCTCCGGTGGTTATTACATCGTCAACCAGTAAAATATGTTTGCCTTCCAGGGAATGAGAATCTGTAATGGTAAAGCTGCCATCTACATTTAACCATCTTTCAATACGGTGTTTCCTGGTTTGGGTTTCGGTTGCCCTTGTACGGGCTACTGCATGGGTGTTTAGTGGAATCCCGGTTTTATCAGCAAGGCCCTTACAAAGTATGGCAGCCTGGTTGTAACCCCGTTTAAATTCTTTTGCGGCAAACATGGGTAGCGGAATCAGCATATCCGGTGTGCTGATGCGGGGCGAAAGCAGGAGTGAAGTGCCTATCAGCATACCCAGGTATTGGCCAATGGCTTTGTTTCCATTGTATTTTAGCTGGTGAATAAGGGTTTGCACAATCCGGCCTTTTGCAAAATAAAATTCGGTAAAGGCAAAACGAAAAGGAACCCTTCCATCAAAGGCCTGCTCTACCGGGTTCATGTGCATATTGGCAAAACCAGTATGTGGAAGTGAAGTGGTACATTGAAGACAGAGGTGTTCATTGGGTTGAAGGAGATCGCTGCCACATCCCAGGCAATAATGAGGAAAAAACAACTGCCTGAAATCCGAGATCAGGGTTTGGATCATGTTATCAGAAAATCATTTGATAGAGTTCTTCCACTTTTCCCAATGCCACAATGTTAATATTCGTTTTCATTTTATTGATCTGTTTTCCGTTGTATTTGCTCAGGATGATTTTTTCAAAACCAAGTTTTTCTGCTTCGGCAATGCGTTGTTCTATCCGGTTCACTGCACGTATTTCACCGCTAAGCCCTACTTCTCCCGCAAAACAAATTTGCCGGGGAACCGGAGTGTCTTCATAACTACTCAGCAATGCCGATACAATGGCAAGATCGATAGAAGGATCTTCCACTTTAATGCCCCCGGCAATATTTACAAACACATCTTTTACGCCAAAATGAAACCCGCCTCTTTTTTCTAATACAGCCAGCAGTAATTGCAACCTGCGTAAATCAAATCCGCTAACGGTACGTTGCGGGGTTCCGTAAACGCTTTGGGTAACCAGTGCCTGGGTTTCTATCAATAATGGCCTGATGCCTTCCATAGTAGCAGCAATGGCAATACCGCTTAGGTTTTCTTCTTTCTGACTGATGAGAATTTCGGAAGGGTTGCTAACAATACGCATTCCGGTGCCGGTCATTTCATAAATGCCGAGTTCGGATGTTGAACCAAACCTGTTCTTTAACGTGCGAAGGATGCGGTACGCATAATGGCGGTCGCCTTCAAACTGCAATACCGCATCAACCATGTGCTCAAGAATTTTAGGCCCGGCAATTGACCCTTCCTTCGTGATGTGCCCGATTAAAAAAACCGGCGTTTGGGTTTCTTTGGCAAAACGTTGCAGTTCGGCTGCACTTTCCCTGATCTGGCTTACACTTCCCGGCGAAGATTCAACATGTGGCGATTCCAGTGTTTGAATGGAATCCACAATTACCAATTCAGGTTTCAGTTTTTTTATTTCCCTGAAAATTTGCCCGGTGTTTGTTTCGGTTAAGAGGTAAAAGTCGTCGTTTAAAATACCAATTCGGTCTGCACGCATCCTTATTTGCTGCCCGCTTTCTTCGCCACTTATATACAGCGTTTTAATTCCTTTCAGTTGTAATCCGTTTTGAAGGAATAAGGTAGATTTTCCAATTCCGGGTTCGCCGGCAACCAAAACCATGCTTCCCGGTACAATACCACCCCCAAGTACCCGGTTTAATTCCGGATCGGTTGTGATGATTCTTTTTGTTTCCCCACTGCTTACCTCTTTAATGGAAATGATTCGGCTGCTTCTTTCTTCATTAATGTTTTCCCATTCCCTTACAGCCGGTTTGTTGTTGCCTTTATCCGTAATCTCTTCTACAAACGTATTCCATTGATTGCATGAGGGGCATTTGCCCAGCCACTTCAAACTTTCATAACCGCATTGCTGACAAATAAAACTTGTTTTGAATTTGCTCATGCCGTAAATGTAATTCAAAGCCTGCTGAACAACAGGTAAAGAATATTCAGTTTGCAGTTCAGATTAAAAAATTTAGGGAAAAGAAAATGAAGAAGAAATGATGACTTTAATTACAGGAAGAATGCTGTGGTTTGTTGTTGATTTTTGATAGTAAAAGGGTCAACATTGCTGCTGACCCTTTGTACTTACTAACCCATTAAATTCTATTGCTAAATTACAAATTGGAGGCACAATAAAAAATTATTTTTTATCAATGTTGATAAATTTACGAGGAACCGAAAGCCCTGAATACAGGTACTTAAAATAGTTGTATATTTATGATAATCAATACATTACAATATTTCTAACACTTGCTTTCCCGCACCGGAAATAATTTTTTTTCAGTCGTTGAAAAAATAACTTCTACTTTATTTCATAAAGTAGTTTACTTTTATACCCAATCCTTTTTTATGAACAGATGGCTGATTTTTCTGATGTTTATTCTACCTGCTGCCGGTTATGGGCAGGTTACCATTTCGGGGAAAGTGACCAGCCATAAAAACCAGCCGCTTTTTGGCGTAAGCATTGCTATTAAGGATAGTTATGATGGAGCTGTTTCCGATTCTTCGGGCAATTTTTCGTTTTCCACCACAGAAACAGGAAACCAGGTACTTGAAGCCACCCTCCAGGGGTACCAGCCTTTTCAAAAATCCATAAATCTTTCCCAATCTGCCATAAAACTGGATATTTCGCTAAAGGAGTTAATTACTGAGTTGAAGGCGGTTACCATAACCGCCGGGGCATTTGAGGCTTCAGATACCAAGCGGTCGGCAGTACTCAATTCCATTGATGTGGCTACAACCGCAGGCGCCAATGCCGATATTGTAGGAGCGTTGAAAACCCTTCCCGGTACCCAGCAGGTTGGCGAATCGGAAGGGCTTTTTGTACGCGGCGGGGCGGCTACCGAAAGCAAGATATTTATGGATGGCAGCCTGGTGAATAATTTCTTTTACAGCAGCATACCGGGTATTGCCACCAGGGGCAGGTTTAATCCCTTTCTATTTAAGGGTACCGTGTTTAGCAGCGGAGGATATTCGGCATTATATGGCCAGGCATTGTCGGCTGCCCTGATTCTGGAATCGAAAGACCTTCCCGATCGAACAGAGGGCGACCTGTCGGTATCCGTAATTGGCATTGGCGGCGGAATACAAAAACTGGTGAAGAATAAAAAAGCGTCGTGGGGATTTACCTATAATTATACCAACCTGGGGCTTGCCTTTGCTGTAATCAAACAAAAGCAGGATTACTTTAAGAAGCCGGAATATCATCAGGTGGATGGAAATTTCAGGATCAAAACCAAATGGGGCGGGTTTATTAAATACTATGGTTATTTAAGCTGGAATAAACTGGGTTTCCGGAATGAGGACATTGATTCCTTTGCATTGAGAGATGTGTTTAAGCTCGAAAACCTGAATACTTTCCAAAACCTTACCTGGAAAGATAACCTGGGCAGGGGCTGGAAAATTAATTCGGGACTGAGTTTTTCTACCAATAAAGATGATATTGAAAATGAACTGAGAAACGAATCGGATCAGAAAATGCTGATCACTAACCCCATTGCCTATGCGCTAAAAAACTTTAATGTGCACAACCGCGATAAATATGCGCAGGTAAGGGCAGTGCTGGAAAAAAGGCTTAAAGCGCTGAATAAGATCAGGTTTGGATCAGAATATTTATACAGTGAAGAAAACACCCGGTATGTGGATTTTCAGGGAACCTCCTTTTTACAAGCCGTGAAAGATAATTTTTATGCAGTGTTTGCAGAATCGGACATCTATATTACCAACAACATTGCTGCCCGAATTGGTTTAAGGGCAGAACACACCGCCATCCTGAACCGCTGGAACATGGCACCGCGGGCTTCCGTATCCTATCAGTTTAAAAATAACGGCCAGCTTTCCTTTGCCTGGGGAATTTTTTACCAGAACCCCGACAGGAGATACCTGCCCGCATCGTTACCAAATCTTCATTTTTCCAGCGCAACCCATTATATTCTGCAATACCAGAAACTCACATCGAAGCGGATTTTCAGAACAGAAGCATTTTATAAAAAATACCACAACCTGTATAAAACCGAAACCGATCCGCTAACCGGGCAGATGGCCGCTGCAAATAATAACGGATATGGTTATGCGCGGGGAATTGAACTTTTCTGGAGAGATAAGAAATCGGTGAAAAACCTTGATTACTGGCTTTCTTATTCTTTTTTAGATACCAAAAGAGATTACCTCAATTACCCGGCTGAAATGCAGCCCAACTTTGCCGCAACCCATACCGCCTCGCTGGTGTTGAAAAAATTTGTGGTGAAATGGAAGACCGGTTTTAACGCCAGTTACAGTTTTGCCTCCGGAAGGCCTTATTTCAATATTCAATACAATCCTTCTACCGATCAGTACCATATTCTGGACCAGGGAAAAACCATCAATTATAATTCGCTTGGTTTCAGTATGAACTACCTTCCCAACATTGGGAAAAAGAATCCGAAAATGTTTTCGGTGCTGGTGCTAACCGTAAACAACGTGCTGGGGCAAAAACAAATATTCGGATACAATTATGCCACACTCAACGACCATAAAATACCCATTACCCCAACATCTAAACGATTTGTATTTATCGGGTGGTTCGTGAGTTTTGGCATCGATCGTACCGAGGATGCCATCAATAATAACCTGTAACGAATGACTGATTTTAAAACAACATCAACCATTGTTTATGAAGAAGATTTTTTTTGCCGCCGGACTTTTACTTATGGGAACCACCCTGTTTGCCCAATCTGAAAAATACCTGAATGCCATGCAGGCAAACATCAGTGCGCTGGATACTTCTTTTAAGGATCCACAAAATTTACTGAATGTGGCCGCCCGTTTTGAACGGATTGCCGATAAGGAGAAAAGCCAGTGGCTTCCCTATTACTGGGCGGGTTATTGCCAGGTGGTATATACTTATTTGATCCAGGATAAATCAACCATTGATCCGCTGGCAGATAAAGCAGAACTGCTGCTGAAAAAAGCTGATTCCCTGCAGCCAAACAACTCCGAAATAAGCTGCGTGTTCAGTATGCTGGCCACCGCGAGGATGCTGGTAGATCCCATGACGCGCTATGCTACTTATGGTACCATGTCGGACAACTACCTGAGTAAAGCCATTTTGCAGAACCCCGAAAATCCGCGGCCGTATTACCTGCGGGGCCAGGGTTTAAGATATACTCCCGAGCAGTTTGGAGGGGGATGCAAAGCGGCCATCAACCTGCTAAAAGAAGCCGATGAAAAATTTAAAGCATTTAAACCCGCTTCCGATATTGACCCCAACTGGGGTGAAGAGCAAACCCGGAAACTGATTTCCGATTGTAACCAAACACCATGAGTTTCCCCGAACTTGATCCGATATTACATTCGCAGTTAAGGCTGGCCATTGTTAGCCTCCTGGTGCAATTGGGAGAAGCCGATTTTAATTTTTTACTAAAAAAAACCGGTGCATCGCCCGGTAACCTGAGTGTGCAGCTTGGCCGGTTGCGGGATGCGGGATACGTGGAAGTGATCAAACAATTTAAAAATAATTATCCGCAAACTGTTTGCCGGTTGTTGCAGGAGGGTGAATCTGCATTCAGGACTTACGTTTCAGCGATCAGCAGTTATATCCATCCCAAAAAGACAATATAGCTTTTGTTTTTTAAAGAGATGAAGGATGATACCTTTGCAATAACATGCCGCCTTTAGTTCGTGTACAGCATCTTACCAAACATTTTGGAAACATTAAAGCAGTTGATGATTTATCTTTTACGGTAAATGAAGGCGATGTATATGGTTTCCTGGGTCAAAACGGTGCAGGAAAATCAACCAGCATCCGGATGATGCTTTCACTCATTAAACCAACTTCGGGCGAAGTGAATATTTTTGGTTACCCGCTTCGCACCCATCGCATAGAAATACTTTCCAAAACCGGATCCATTATCGAGAAGCCCGACATGTACCGGTATCTATCAGCCTACGATAACCTTTCCATTTTTGCCAGGATGAGCGGTATAAGACCCGGCAGGCTAAAACTGATGGAAATGCTGGAATTTGTGGGTTTGAAAAACAGGGAGTTTGATAAAGTGAAAACTTACAGCCAGGGGATGAAGCAAAGGCTGGGGATTGCCATATCGCTCATTCACGATCCCCGGCTGGTAATTCTTGATGAACCGGCAAACGGCCTCGATCCGCAGGGGATATCCGATATTCGCCAGCTCATCATCCGCCTCAGCAAAGAGCAGGGTAAAACAGTGATCATCTCTTCGCATTTGCTTTCCGAAATTGAAATGATGGCAAACCGGATGATCATTATTGATAAAGGGAAAAAAATTGTGGAAGGAGAAGTATCGGTTTTACTGGATCCTGCACATACCATCGTGGAGCTTCAAACTGCCGATACGGGAAAAGCCGTTGCATATATAACGGGGAAGGATATTCGCATAATGACGGTTACCCCCGGTGCATCTCTAAAACTGGAAATGAACCGTTCCGGAATTCCGGATTTAATTGCAGGGTTATGCGCCGCCGGAGTTCCCATGCTGGATGTTCATGCCATACATTCATTAGAGCATTATTTTCTTTCGCTTACCAACCCGGCCGATCATGTTTGAACTGCTACGGATAGAACTATATAAAATCTGGATGCGCCCCCGCACCTATATTGCTTTTGCGGCCATCACAGCCATAGTGGTTATTTTTCAGTTTGCTTTTAAGGCAGATGGAGTAAGCTATATGAACCTGTTGTTGCAAAACGTACAGGATAATTTTGAGCTGGATAAAATAAAGGTGATCAATGGCTATTTTATGTGCTACATCATCCTGAATACCCTGCTGATACAGGTTCCCATTCTCGTAGCGCTGGTGGCCGGAGATGCCATTTCGGGGGAAGCCAATATGGGTACGCTGAGGCTGATGCTGACCAGGCCGGTTAGCCGCACCAAAATCATTTTTGTGAAATTTTTGGCCTCTTTCATTTTTACCATCTTCCTGCTGGTATGGATGGCCGTTACAGCATTGTTTTTAAGCATAGCCATTTTCGGGGTTGATGATATGCTCATTTTCAGGGTGAAGGGAGAGGAATCGCAAATTATGCAGATTACCAGCGATGATGTGATGTGGCGTTACCTGGCTGCATTCGGATATGCCGCCATAGCCCTCACGGTGATTGCTGCCTTGAGTTTATTGTTCTCGGTTTTTGCCGAAAATTCAATTGGCCCGATTGTAGCGGCAGTGTGTATTGTAATTGTATGTACGGTAGTGTCAAACATTAACGTACCGGTTATTGAGCAGTATGTAAAGCCTTACCTGTTTACTTCTTACCTTGTAGGCTGGAAAGGATTTTTTTATATTGGGGTTAATTCGGATAATATTCCCATAAAAGGTTCCATCGAAAACTGGCCTGCAATCCGGAACAGCCTGTTCATTCTGATGGCTCATATTGGCATCCTGTTTGGCGCGGCAGCATGGTTCTTTAATCGAAAAGATATTTTATCGTGATATGAAGAAAGGGTTGTTACTTATATTGGTTTGTGTGTATGCTAACGGTAACCTCTATTCGCAAAATATAAGCCAGTTGGTAGAGGCAGTTAAGCAGAAAATGGCTAAAGTGCATAATTATGAGGCAGCGGGCAGGCTTAAAACCAATGTAAGTTTTTTGAAAGTTCCCGTTTCTGATGTAACGGTGTATTATAAAGAGCCGGATCAGGTGAAAATTAAAAGCAGCAGGGGAGTTTCTTTTATTCCCAAAGGAGTCATGAGCATCAATACCGGCAGCCTGCTGGAAGGAATGGATTATACCATTATTGATGGTGGCACGGAGTTGGTTGATGGCATTGCATTAAGAATAGCCCGCATTTTGCCCAATAACGAAAACAGTGAAGTGGTTTTATCAACCCTCTACATCGATCCTTCAAATTTGGTAATCATAAAAGTGAAAACCACCACCCGCGAAAATGGCACCTACGAATTATTGCTGAGCTATGGAAAGTACAGCAGTTATGGCCTGCCGGATAAGTTGATATTCAGTTTCAATACCAACGATTATAAGCTGCCAAAGGGCATCACCCTCGATTTTGATAATGGCAGCACCACCCCTCCTTCTTCAAAAAACAAAGCCCGAAAAGGAAGAGCCGAAATTAATTTTACCCGTTACCGGATAAACCAGGGCTTGCCAGCAGAGGTATTTTGAGAATGTGCAAAATAAAATATCCTTATTTCGAAAAGAAAATATTGCAGTTAAAACGCCGGGATAATATTATACCTGCAGCTAAGAAGTTGTTTTATAAATGCAAACGGAGCCATAAAACCTGTGCAGGTTCAGTTTTATCGTAATTTATTCTTCCGAAAGTTTTTCATCAACTGCATTGGCCACTACGGCGGCGCTTACATGCTTCAGCGGATTTTTGTGTTGCATGGCATATTCTTCCCGGTTATTAATGATGTCGATACAGGTATAAAGTGCGCCCCTGAGCGAAGATTCATCGGCAATGCCTTTTCCCGCAATATCAAAAGCCACACCATGATCGGGAGAGGTGCGAACCACGCTCATGCCTGCCGTAAAATTCACCTCATTACCCGTAGCCAGCGATTTAAATGGAATTAAGCCCTGATCGTGGTACAGGGCAAGCACGGCATCAAATCCGGAATAATTTCCCCTTGCAAAAAACGCATCCGAAGAATAAGGTCCAAAACAGAAAATATCCATCCTTTGTTTGGCTTCTTTAATGGCCGGCTTAATGATCTCTTCTTCTTCCTTTCCGATTAATCCCTCATCTCCCGCGTGCGGATTAAGCCCCAGCACCGCAATTTTGGGTTTTGAGATCAGAAAATCCTTTTTGAGCGAGTTGTGTACCACCTGAAGTTTTTTCAACAGGCCCTCGCGGGTGATGTACTGCGAAACTTCTTTAACCGGGATGTGCTCGGTAAGCAATGCAATGCGCATATTTTCAGCAACCATAAACATGGCCACTTCAGCCGCATTAAAATATTGTTTTAGGAAAGGAGTATGGCCGGTGAAATTGAAAGATTCTGTTTGTGTATTTTTTTTGTGGATGGGTGCGGTAACCAGGCCGTCAATTATTCCGTTTTTAAGCGCATCTGCTGCCGCTTTCAGGCTCAGCACGGCATACTTTCCTCCAATTTCGTTGAGTTGGCCCGGCGTAATGGTTACATCTTCTTCCCACACATTAAAAATGTTTACCTGTTTGGGATTAATGCGGGAGATATCTTTTACAATAAAGGTATTCTGACTAATTTCCGGGAGATTTTTCCGGTAAAAGTTGAGTACTTTGTTGTTTCCGAAAATCAGTGGGGTGCACAGGTCGATAATCCGGCTGTCGCTAAGCGCTTTTATAATAATTTCCGGTCCAATCCCATTGATGTCTCCGCAACTGAATCCGATCACCGGTTTTTTATCGTTCATATCGTGTGTTCATTTTAGTATCTGTAAAAATACTAAAACCCTTAGATTTTATTTGAGGCTTATCATAATACAGCTTTTAATACTAAATGTGCTTTTATTTTAGATTTACAATTCGGTTAGCTTTGCGCCATGTACAGGCTCAAAAAATCGCTCGGCCAGCATTTTTTAAAAGACGAAACTATTGTTCAGCAAATTATTGGGGCGCTTTTAGAAAGTTCCTTTACACAGCTTCTTGAGGTGGGGCCGGGAGGTGGGGCATTAACCCGTCATCTTCTTCAACTTAAAGCTGTTGATTTTAAAGCCGTAGAATTAGATGAAGAGAAAATATTATACCTGCAAAAAGTTTATGCAGCCGATAATCCGCAAATCATTCACGGGAGCATTTTAAACATCGACGTTCCATTTACCGGATCATTTGCCGTAATTGGGAATTTTCCCTATAACATTTCCTCACAAATTCTTTTTAAACTGCTGGAGTGGAAAGAACAGGTTCCGGTAATTATTGGGATGTTCCAGAAAGAAGTAGCCCAAAGGGTGGCTGCTAAACCCTGTTCAAAATCATACGGAATTTTAAGCGCCCTGGTGCAGCCTTTTTATGAAATTGAGTATCTTTTTGATGTTCCTGCATCCGCATTTAATCCGCCGCCTAAAGTAATGAGTGGAGTTATCAGGCTGAAAAGAAAACAGGAAGAACTAACTGTACGGTCGATGAAAGATTACAACCTGTTGGTTAAAACTGCATTTAACCAGCGCAGGAAATCTTTAAGGAATGCCGTTCGCTCTTTGTTTGATCCGGATGTTCTTTCCAATCCTGTGTTTAATAAAAGGGCAGAAGCGTTAAGCATTGCAGAATTTGCCGAACTTACTTTTAAAATGAAATAAAATATGATGAGATTTATTTGTGTATTGGGATTACTGGCCATGCTGGCCTCCTGCGATACTCCCCGATATGCCTACAGCCCCAATGCACATAATATTCCGGCCTTTACAAAACAGGGCGATACCAAACTAAGTGCAAATTATTCCAGCAATTTTGATGTAGTGGATAATGGCGATGAATATACCCGGAGCAGGGCCAATGGTTTTGATGTGCAGGCAGCCGTTGCCGTAACCAATCATTTTGCCATACATGGCAGCTATTATAACCGGAAGGAAAGAGGTTACTCCAACAATGATTATAATTTTAGCAACATAACGATAAAAGCAAAAAGGGAAATGTTTGAAGCTGGCGCCGGATATTTTAAACCCTTTGGCACTAAACAAAGAGCCATTTTCGCTATATATTCCGGTGTGGGTTTTGGAAAAATGAACCTGGATGAACATGGTTTCGATAATAACCTGGGCAGCACTTACAGCAGGTATATGAATGCCAGCCTGTTTAAGTATTACCTCGAACCTTCTATGACCTTTAAGGCAGGGGAAGTTTTTACGGTTAGCCTGGCCACCCGCCTTAGCGGGCTTAGGTTTCGTAACCTAAACTCCAATTATACCTCATTCGAAAAAATTGACTATGACCTGGACAGCCTGAACCGGTACGACTGGTATTTGCTGGAACCCTGTGTAATTAATTCATTTGGGTTTAAAAAACTTCCCGGTTTCCGGATTGAGTACCAGTTTGGGTTAAGCATCCTTTTAGCGGGCTACGAATCTTTTAATTACCGGCCATTTAATTTTTCCTTAGGACTGGTATTTGATATACCTAAACTGATTGCAGGGCCTAAATCGCGTTAAAGCCTCAACTAACCTTTTTGTAAGGAAATTGATTTGTAAATTTGCTGCCGGTATGCTTGCTGCTACCCTGCCTTTGGGAAAGCGTTTATATACCAGCTCAATTTTCACAGAATTTCAATTTCATGGGTTTTAATCTTCAGCAAAAAGTCAGGATTGTTACTGCTGCATCTTTATTTGATGGCCATGATGTTGCCATTAACATCATGCGCCGTATTCTCCAAAGCAAGGGTGCCGAAATCATTCACCTGGGCCATAACCGCAGTGTTTTGGAAATAGTGGAATGTGCAATAGAGGAGGATGTTCAGGGAATCGCCATCACCAGCTACCAGGGTGGCCACATGGAATTTTTCAAATACATTAAAGACCTCCTTGATGAAAACGGATGCGGGCATATTAAGATTTTTGGAGGAGGGGGAGGTACCATCCTTCCATCTGAGATTGAAGAATTACACGCCTATGGCATTGCCCGTATTTACAGCCCCGACGACGGACGAAGACTGGGGCTTGAGGGGATGATTGAAGAAATGCTTGCTCAATGTGATTTTGCACTTGATAAAGAAATGCCGGTAAAAGGCGAATTAAAGCTTAAAGAAAAATACGATATCCGGAAAGTTGCAAGAGCCATTACGATTGCAGAAAATAATTCGGCAGGCGAAGCCAAAAAAACAGACAAAAGCAGGAGCGATATTCCGATATTGGGAATTACCGGTACGGGAGGTGCAGGGAAAAGCAGTGTTACCGACGAACTGGTTCGCAGGTTCCTCAATAATTTTAAAGACAAAACCATCGCAGTTATATCGGTTGACCCCAGCAAAAAGAAAACGGGTGGAGCATTGCTTGGCGATCGCATCCGGATGAATGCCATATCCTCACCCCGCGCATATATGCGCAGCCTGGCCACCCGCGAAAACGATACCGCCCTCAGTAAGCACGTGCAGGATGCCATTGATGTTTGCCGCAATGCCGGTTACGATTTCATTATCCTGGAAAGTGCAGGAGTTGGCCAGAGCGATGCTTCCATTCTGGATTATTGCGATATCAGTATGTATGTGATGACCCCCGAATACGGCGCGCCATCTCAACTGGAAAAAATAAATATGCTTGATTATGCCGACCTGGTTTGCATCAATAAATCGGATAAGGCCGGCGCTCTCGATGCATTGCATGATGTGCGAAAACAATTTAAACGAAATCATGGATTATGGACGGCAAAAGATGAAGACCTTCCGGTAGTGGCAACAGTGGCTGCACAGTTTAACGATGCAGGAGTAAACAGTTTATTTTATAAACTCATACAGATTACTAAAGAAAAAACCGGGGTGAATTTTGGAAACCCTGAAGCGGTTATCATCAATAACCTTACTTTAGAAAGAACGCCGGTAATTCCTCCTAAAAGGATAAGGTACCTGGCCGAAATTGCTGAAGCAATCGAACATTACGATCAGCATTGTGCAGCCCAGGCAAAAATTGCTTCACAACTGTACCAGCTAAAAGGAGCTTTAAAACTGGTAAGCGGGAGCGATAACAAAGCATTAACCGGTGAGATAGAAAAGTTAGAAACGATGCTTGATCCTGCGGCAAAAAAACTTATTGATCAGTGGCCTGAAATTCAGGAACAATATAAAAGTGAGTTTTACGAGTTTAGTGTAAGAGATAAAGTAATTAGGCAACCCTTAACCACTACCAGCTTATCCGGAAGCCGCATTTCAAAAGTTTCCCTTCCACGGTTCAGGGATTGGGGCGATATTTTAACCTGGCGCATGCAGGAAAATCTTCCCGGCGAATTTCCATATACCGCAGGTGTGTTTCCATTAAAACGGGTTGGCGAAGATCCTACCCGGATGTTTGCCGGCGAAGGAGGCCCCGAGCGTACAAACAAACGGTTTCATTATGTAAGCCTTGGCCAGCCGGCAAAAAGGCTGAGCACCGCATTTGACAGTGTTACCCTGTACGGAGAAGACCCCGGGTACAGGCCGGATATTTATGGCAAGGTAGGCAACAGCGGGGTAAGCATTGCCACGGTAGATGATGCAAAAAAATTATACAGCGGCTTCGATCTTTGCGATCCGAAAACTTCGGTGAGCATGACGATAAACGGCCCTGCGCCAATCGTACTTGCATTTTTTATGAATGTGGCCATAGATCAGCAGTGCGAAAAGTATATTATTGAAAACAACCTTGCCGCTGAGGTAAATAAGGCCATTGAAGCAAAATACGATATTAATATCCTGCCCAAATATATGGGAGTATCTAACGAGCTGGTGTACCCGAAAAAAGGAGAATTAATTGGCGGATTGCCGGAAGGGAATAACGGGCTTGGATTAAGATTACTGGGGTTAAGCGGAAAAGATGTGTTGCCTCCGGATGTTTATGAAGAAATAAAGGCAAAGGCATTGTCGGCGGTACGCGGAACGGTGCAGGCCGATATTTTAAAAGAAGACCAGGCGCAAAATACCTGTATCTTTTCAACTGAATTTTCGTTAAAACTGATGGGCGATGTACAGCAGTATTTTATCGATAAAAACATCCAGAATTTTTATAGCGTAAGCATTAGCGGGTATCATATTGCGGAAGCCGGCGCAAACCCCATCACCCAGCTTGCATTTACCCTTGCCAACGGGTTTACTTATGTGGAGTACTACCTGAGCAGGGGAATGAAGATTGATGATTTTGCACCCAATCTCTCTTTCTTTTTTAGCAATGGAATGGATCCCGAGTATAGTGTAATAGGAAGGGTTGCCCGCAGAATATGGGCTAAGGCCATGAAGCATAAATATCATGCCAACAGCAGAAGCCAGAAGCTGAAATACCATATTCAAACCAGTGGCAGAAGCCTTCATGCGCAGGAAATAGATTTTAACGATATACGCACTACCCTCCAGGCGCTTTATGCGATTTACGATAATTGTAATTCGCTGCACACCAACGCTTACGATGAAGCGATAACCACCCCAACTGAAGAAAGTGTAAGGCGTGCAATGGCCATACAGTTAATCATTAACCGGGAGTTGGGTACTGCAAAAAATGAAAACCCCAACCAGGGATCATTTTTCATTGAAGAACTAACAGATTTGGTGGAAGAAGCCGTACTTAGCGAATTTAACCGGATTTCGGAAAGAGGCGGAGTGCTTGGAGCTATGGAAAGAATGTATCAACGGAATAAAATTCAGGAGGAAAGCCTGTATTACGAACAATTGAAACATACCGGCGAGTATCCCATTGTTGGGGTGAACACCTTTCTTAATAAAAACGGAAGCCCCACCATTCTTCCACAGGAAGTAATCCGATCTACTACTGAAGAAAAACAGTTCCAGATAAAAACACTCGAAGCATTTTGGAAAAGGCATGAAAGAGAAGCGCCAATGCAGCTTCAAAAATTGAAGGATGTTGCCCTCGCTAATGGTAATATATTTGAAGCGCTTCTCGAAACAGTTAAGCATTGCTCACTAGGCCAGATTACTCATGCGCTTTATGAAGTGGGTGGCCAGTACCGCAGAAGTATGTAACAACCGATGGCTTAGTAATTTTACTAAGGAAGTTCACCATCATTTAATATTTTTTTTGTGGATTTTTCATTTTTATGAGTTTAGAATATATATTTGAGCAACCATTAATACCCTGTGAGTTTGCGAATTATTTTTCTTTTCTCTCTTATTCTTTCTTCCCATTACCTGGCTGCACAGGTTGTTTCCGGGAAAATTAATAATGATGAGGGGAAAGCGATAGCCGCTGCTTCTGTTTCTCTTCAACTGGCATCCGACTCTTCCATCGTAAAATATGCAGTTACCAATAAGGAAGGAAAGTTTTTTTTCAACCGGGTTGAACATGGGGATTATTTTATTACTGTTACCGGTGCAGAAATGAAACCGGTAAATTCAGCAGTGTTTAAGGTTTATCATGCGGATGTTGATTTAGGAATCATTTCTTTATCAAAAATCTCCGCAAACCTCAGGGAAGTTTTAGTTCAGTCAAAAGTTCCCTTATTTGAGGTGAAGGCTGGTAAAACCATTGTGCATGTGGAAGAAAGCACAAATGCAATAGGTCAGAATGTACTGGAGCTTCTACGGGTTTCTCCCGGCGTGATGGTGGATAAGGATGATAATATATCATTGAATGGAAAAACCGGAGTTCAAATAAATTTGAATGGTAAAATAATCCCTTTATCGGGGGAGGACCTTTCAGCATACCTTAAAAGTATCCAGTCATCTCAGATCGAATCTATTGAACTTATCAATGATCCGTCTTCAAAATACGATGCTGCGGGAAGCGGGGGAATCATCAACATCAGGCTTAAAAAAAATAAATATTTTGGAACAAACGGTTCAGTAAATGTTGGTTATGGCATAGGGAAATATCCAAAATACAATGCCGGCTTTTCACTCAATTACAGGAACCGGAAAGTGAATTTCTACGGAACGTATAACTATAGCCGGAATAAAGGATATTATAAAGTGTATCAGGATCGCGAACAACTGGATTCTGTTTTTATACAGGAATCTGTAATGAAAAATACGATTCAGTCGAATGGATATAATTTGGGGATGGATTATTCCCTGAGCAGAAATTCTACCATTGGTTTTCAGTTAAACGGAAATACCACCGGGATGGATATTCTTATTCATTCGGATATTTCTATTTACAAAAACACTTCCAGTAGCCCGGAGGAGTTCTTATATGCCGATAATGAAAGCACCAACAATAAATTTAATACCAATTACAACCTGAACTACCGGTTTGCCGATACGCTGGGCAGGGAGTTAAGCATTGATGCAGGCTATGGTCGTTTCAGGCTTCGAACCAATCAGTATCAGCCCAATTTTTTTTATGATAACAATCAAAGTTATCTCCGCAGTTTGATTTATAGTATGGAATCGCCCTCGAATATCGACATTTACAGCGGTAAGGCCGATTATGAACAAGGATGGATGGGCGGGAAACTGGGCGCAGGGTTTAAAGTATCCTTTGTACGGAGCTACAACGATTTTAAGCGCTTTAATGTGTATGGAAATTTAAAGGAAATGGACACCCTTCGGAGCAATGATTTTCTATATGAAGAAAACATCAATTCCTTTTACCTCAATTATAAAAAACAGGTAAAAGGCTTTTTACTGGAAGGCGGGCTGCGGTTGGAAAATACCAATATTACGGCTACAAGCAGTGGTTACAAAGCGTTGAACGGAGGGGTACAAAATTTCGATTCTGTATTTAACAAAAAGTACACAAATTTATTTCCGAGTGTGTCGGTAACTTATAATAAAAACCCCGATATGGTATGGGCAATAAGTTACAGCAGGAGGATCGACCGGCCGGTGTACCAGGATTTAAACCCATTTGAGTTTAAAGTGGATGAATACACTTTTAAAATGGGGAACACCAATCTTCGCCCCCAGTTCTCCGATAACATTTCATTGAGAAATACCTATAAAAATAAGCTTACCACCCAGCTTGGTTACAGCCATATAAAAGATGTTATTTCCCAATTGGTTGATACCATTGATGGATCTAAGGGGTTTATTTCAAAGGAGAACCTGGCCAGGCAGGATATGGTAAATTTTGGCGTCAGTTACCCGTTCAGTTATAAATGGTACGGGTTTAGTATAAACCTGAACAGTTATTATTCGCATTATCGTGCAAATTTTGGTATTGGAAGAAAGATCGACCTGGAGGTATTTTCGGTTAATGCAAATATGCAGCAAAGTGCCCGGTTGGGTAAGGGGTTCAGTATAGAAGTATCGGGAAATTTCAGTTCCCCAACCATTTGGAACGGAACCTTCAAGAGCCGGGATCTCTGGTTGGTATCTGCCGGTATGCAAAAACAGTTTTGGAACAGTAAAGCAACCCTCCGGTTATCGGTAAGCGATATTTTCAACAGCCTTAAACTCGTTGCTTCTTCCGATTTTGCAGGGCAGTACCTGTATTTTGTTGGCAGAACCGAATCGAGGCAGTTAAAACTAAATTTCAGTTACCGGTTCGGTAACAAACATCTAAAAACCGGTGGCCAGCGCGTTACGGGCGTGGAAGAATTTTCGGAACGTGTGGGTGGTCAGAGCGCCCGCGATGGCATGGGGAATTAATAACGTTTAAACATCAACAAAAAACAAAGAATACTACTTTTGAAGTATTTTCTCAATAACAGCCTGAAGATAATTTTGCTTCAGGTTTTTCATAGGATATTGGATTTAAAACGGGGCTGGATTTCTATCCGGCCTTCTTCTTTCCTGATTTTATTTGCTTTAATTATTGGTAATAATTGGATGGAACCTGTTTTCGGGTTTGGAAAAATGGTTGAAAAGAGCAGATCCCCAATTAACAGAAAGTGAAGTTGGGTTACCGGTAAGGTTTCCGGTGGGGGGTAAATTTGTACCCGGGGCAGCCGGATTTCTTTCAAAAAAAAATAGTAAAAAAATCCTTAGAAATATTTGTTTGGATAATTAAAAATGGTTGTAATTTTCTCATTATTTACAACCTGTTAAATCATAATTTATGGCAAAAAGTTCTAAAAGAGCTGCCTCAAAAAAAGCATCTAAAAAAACAGCACAAAAAAAATCTGTAAAGAAAGCAGTAAAAAAATCAGCGCCTAAAAAAGCTGCAAAGAAAGCTGCTAAAAAAGCGGTAAAGAAATCGGCACCTAAAAAAGTTGCAAAGAAAGCTGCTAAAAAAGCAGTAAAGAAATCGGCACCTAAAAAAGTTGCAAAGAAGGCCGCCAAAAAAGCGGTAAAAAAAACAGCGCCTAAAAAAGTTGCAAAGAAGGCTGTAAAAAAATCGGTAAAGAAACCGGCGCCTAAAAAAGCAGTTAAAAAAGCCAGGCCTGTTGCGGTTGTAGCTAAGGAGGTATCCGAGCAAAAGTTTGAACAATTGGAAATTCCAATGGATACCGTATCTGGTGAAACCACAGCCACTTCATAATTCGGATGAAATTTTTTCAGTAACAGGTATGCGGGTTTTCAAATGAGTGATAAAACCTGTTAAATACCTGCCTGAGATTTCTCCTCATTATCGGGAGTTTTACTAAGTAGGATATTTACTTTATTAAAAAACTTTTAAACCGGTGTGTGCCGGTTTTTTTTATTTCCGAACTTTGACCTTTATCATTTTAATATGAAAAATTCTTTCCGGCTGTTTATTTTGATTTTAGGCATGGGGTTCTTTTCCCTTATGCCCCAGGATTCCGTAGCATGGGGGCTGAACGGACACCGCATAGTTGGTGAAATTGCGAGTACTCACCTTACCAAAAAAGCCCGCAAAGCGGTAAAGGCCATACTTGGTGATGAATCGATTGCCATGAGCAGCAACTGGCCCGATTTTATCAAATCAGATCCGGCATATAAAAAATATTATAACTGGCATTTTATCAACCTGGAGGCTGGTTTTACCAACGATTCAATAATGAGATATCTGGATGCAGATACTGCCGTTGATGCATACACGAAAATAAATTTTCTGATCGATCAGCTCAAACATCATGAATTATCTCAATCAGTGAAAAAAGAATACCTGAAATTGCTTATCCATATTGTGGGCGATATTCATCAGCCGCTTCATGTAGGTCATTATAGCGACCTGGGAGGGAACAGGATCAGGTTAAAATGGTTCCACGATTCAAGCAATCTTCACCAGGTATGGGATGAGCGGCTGGTCGATTTTCAGTTGTTAAGTTATACTGAATTTTCCTGTGCCATTAATCACATAAAAAAAGAGCAGGCAGAGAAATGGGGGAAAATGACTTTACAGGAATGGATATGCGATTCGTATAACATTGCCCAGGAAATTTACAACTATGCCGAAACTCAAAAGGGAAGCCTTCGTTATGAGTATAATTACCGGTACCTTTCTGTATTAAATGAGCAATTATTAAAGGGTGGATTTCACCTTGCTCAAATTTTAAATGATATTTTTGGTTAAGGCTGCCATTCAAATAAGAATACCTGCGCTATTTCGAATGAGTTGAAATTATTGTCAGCAATCAACAGGAGGCTTTGGTTTCCGTTATCTAGTTTTGGGCCGAAGCAAATACCCTCCACATTATCGATATAAAACCCAAGACTATCCAGGTTAATCAGCAATTTTTTGCTTGCAGGTTTATATTTTCTAACTGCGAGGCTCTTCATATTTTTTACATCCGTAGCGTTGGAAATATCGGCAAGGTAAATTTTTACCACGCAACCCAGATGCCCGGTAGAATATGATCTTTCCAATAGTAGAATCTGATGATTGTTTATTGCCAGGATTTCCGAAATGCCATTTATCTTATACTTATCTGCGGGAATTGCCTGCCTGGCCACGGGATCGGGGATATATGCGTATTCGTTGGTTTCGGTTTTACTGATTGTGTTAAAGCACAAAATCCTGATGGGGGTAGTGTTCTTATTAACATCTACTCTCGGCCCATCCTGGTAGAGCGGCTCTTCAATAGATACAAATAGTTTTTGAAAATCGGGTGTGAAACTTAATCCTTCAAAAACCCCGTTTACCCTTGGCCCTTTTTCCTTTGCACTCATTTTTGTTTTTTGTGGAATGGGAAATTGAGCAAGCCACTTTCCTGAATGATCGGCTATGTTAATGGAGGGATCCACAATGATGTTTTTGTCTCGTTTAAAGGTTTTTTCGCCCTCGCTGCTCCAAACCAACCTGTTTTCGGTTTTCCAAAACCTGATGCTTTCCGGATCCGGGGTATGGTAAGGGTCAATTTTTGAATTTGGATAATTTTTACCTGATGAATCCTTTAAAAAATGTACAGCAGTAAATTCTATGGAATCGAATTTGTTATTATTAAGATGAATTTTTGCGGTGTAAAACCTTGCCGGGTTATGATTGCTCCGGTCGTCAGAGATCATGTAATACAGGTCATTATCGCTGTCATAATCTATTCCGGAAATTCCACCAATTGTAGTTTGTTGAAAGTTTTTTCCAAATGGAATGCTAATGGTATCCAGAAATTTTAAGCCTGGAGTTGATATGTCTGTTGGGATATTAGAGGTGCTGCTCCTGCTGCCTGTACATGCAGTGAAAAACATCAGCGAAATCAGTGCGGGAAAAAGCGCAGTAATTTTTTTCATGATGCAAATGTAACCACTAAGCACAATTTCCATAATTTAAAGTCGGGAATTTTAAAGCGGATAAATGTTCTTCAGGTACAAATTTCTACTGTTGTATTTTCTGTGGAATTGGTTGAGTTGCCGGGTGATCCTGTATTTACATTTCCAATTGGTGGAGGAAGGTAATTGTGTGAAAATTTAAAAACTCAAAAATCAGGCTGAAAAAAATTCCCCGGGCTTTATAGTTATTCGGTCTCTTTCTTATTTTCCCCGCCCCCATGTACAAAATATGGAATTAAAAATTTCGAACCTTTGGTGCCCGGTTAAAGTGTTAACCGAGAAGCCCCAATCCATTTCTGTATTAAACTTCATTAAAATTCACAGTATCCCATACCTGCTCCTGGTATTTCCACTTTTTTCCTGATAAAAAAGTGGAGCAAAAAATCAAGGCTTCGGAAAAATGGCTAAAAATTGTCTTTCCCGGCTAATACCGATTGGATATCCATAATAGATCAATGGAATTGATCTAAACGGCTATCACATTGGCATTATACGATTAAACTTTGGTATCCGAAATAATTCCGTTTAGTATAATAAAAACGAGTTCCGGCATTAGATCAAACCCGGCAGTGGTACAACTTTTGAATTAATTGTAATACCCAACAGTTGAATATGTCGTTTTTCTTTTCACGCCGTTCAGGCCAATTTTCTTAACGCCATTTTTCCAAGGGCAGCATATATTATGTTTTTTACCGGACAATATTGGTTTTGAGCCAAAAATTTGCGCTGAAGAAAATTCAGTGAAGCTTTATATTTATTTACTTTCAGTCGAATTTCTCCCGGGGCTGCCGCCCCTTACCCCCAACTTTAAAATATGGATTTAAAAAATCCGAACCAAAAATTTGCGCTGAAGAAAATTTAGTGAAGCTTTATATTTATTCAGTTTCATGCCCCCGGGGCTGCCGCCCCTTACCCCCAACTTTAAAATATGGATTTAAAAAATTCGAACCAAAAATTTACGCTGAAGAAAATTCAGTGGGGCTTTATATTTATTCAGTTTCAGTTGAATTTCTCCCGGGGTTATCACCCCTTACCCCCAGGTACAAAATATGGATTTAAAAAATTCGAACCAAAAATTTGCGCTGAAGAAAATTTAGTGAAGCTTTATATTTATTCAGTTTCATGCCCCCGGGGCTGCCGCCCCTTACCCCCAACTTTAAAATATGGATTTAAAAATTTCGAACCAAAAATTTACGCTGAAGAAAATTCAGTGGGGCTTTATATTTATTCAGTTTCAGTTGAATTTCTCCCGGGGTTATCACCCCTTACCCCCAGGTACAAAATATGGATTTTAAAATTTCGAACCAAAAATTTACGCTGAAGAAAATTCAGTGGGGCTTTATATTTATTCAGTTTCAGTTGTATTTCTCCCGGGGCTGCCGCCCCTTACCCCCAACTTTAAAATATGGATTTTAAAAATCCGAACCAAAAATTTGCGCTGAAGAAAGTTTAGTGAAGCTTTATATTTATTCAGTTTCAGCATTATTTCTCCCGGGGTTACCACCCCTTACCCCCAGGTACAAAATATGGATTTTAAAAATTCGAACCAAAAATTTTCTCTGAAGAAAATTCAGTGTGGCTTTATATTTATTCAGTTTCATGCCCCCGGGGCTGCCGCCCATTACCCCCAACTTTAAAATATGGATTTTAAAATTTCAAACCAAAAATTTTCTCTGAAGAAAATTCAGTGTGGCTTTATATTTATTCGGTTTGAGTTGTATTCCTCTGTTGCAAGTATTCCCGCAAAGCAGGGGCACTTGTGCCCGCCAATTTCGCCCCGATTGCATCGGGGAATTTTAATTAGTATTACACTTGTTAGTAGGAGATTACTTCGCCGCAACGTCTCAAAAATTGGATGTTGAGTTTAAGTTGCCGGGATGAGAGAAACGCTACCGTACCGGAAGCATTGTACGAAAAGAATTTGCGAACACAGGAAAGTCTGGTGCAGAGGATCAACTCATGTTAGTACTTTACTGTTGCAGAAATTAGTGCCTGTTTCCTTCCATAAAACTTAGCCGTTTGAACCCATGCATCCCGGTAATTGAGTTCCCACATCTCATTTTTCTGTTCATCTGCACTTTGCCATCCAATACTTGGAGTGTATGTTATCAGGTATGGATCTTTTGATCCGGGAAGTGACTTCATCTTCTTTTCATTATAAGGGATTTTTAACCATTCAACAGCTATAAAAAAATCCTGATTGGGAATTCTGATTTTATATCTTTCCAAATCCATATCAATAGAACCATTTTGCGATTTTACTTCTATTATGGTATCACATAAATCCTTCCCGGGGCATCTAAGATGTTTATCCATATCATATACCCGGAGTCGGAATATGGTTCTTTCAGGTTTAAACAAACTCCCTGTTGCCCTGCATATCTTTACTCTCGATAGCAGGGCATTCTCATGTGAGGTCGTAAAATGTTGTGCCAATTGTTTTAGGTAGCCGCTTGAGATAATAAATTCCTTACCACAATCCGAAAAATCGTTCAAAGTTTCTGTTTGCCATTTAAAATTTGGTGAAATAACAAGCGGACTAATATCTAAAATATTTTTGGTTTATCTGATTTGCAGGTTCGAATCTGAATTTCCTGAAATGGGAATTCTCTCAGTGAGAAACCCCACGGAAGAAATGATTAGTGTATCATTGGGTTCGGGTTTTAATGATTGTAATGTAAAGGAGCCGTTTTCATCCGCATTTATCCCTATGTTTTCTTTACACAGGCCAATGGTTGCATAAGGCACTTTCAGGAAATTTTCTTTATCGATTACCACGCCTTTATATGTTTTTTGTCCGAAAACGACGATTGGAAAAAATAAAAAGAAAAGTATTATTCTCATAAAAAGAATTGCCTGATTGAGCATCAGATTATTTACAAAGTAAAACATTCTATTCTTGCATCAGCTTTAAATTTAAGAAACTCCAAAGTTACCGGATAACAGTAGATACATACTTTACTGATTGCGGAGATCTGTTATGCTTTTCACAGATGCAGATCATTAGATCACCACATATTTTTTTCTTTTATCGTTTACCCAATGTATCGTGCAGGAAACCATTGGGCCAAAGGGATCTTTTATCGATGATGGCAAAAGTAACCGCCATTTGGTGAAGGGTGGGAAAAAACAAAATACCGGGGAATTAAAGCATTTTTGATCGGGTAAAACAACAGGGTTTTTCATTTTTCTGATAATAGATTTGTGCTGTTGAAGAAAAGTTCTTTTACTTTTTTGAGTAGAACTTTTTGGAAATGGCGTAAATCCTGACACAGCGCCTATTCTGGAGGTAAGGATAACAATTAAAGTTTTCTCTATGAAACAGGTGATTTTTATTTTACTTTTTTTTCTGTCAATTACGGGGATTAAAGCACAATGTCCTCCGGATACCAGGGGTGTATTAACTTTTACTTGTTCTTATGATTTTCACCGGCAGAAATTTGATTGTAAAACTGGATTCTGGCTTTGCAATGTTAATTGTATATGGAAATATGATTGTATTCCAAAGAACAATGTTTCCTTTGGTTTTGTATTCTGTCGTATTTATAACGATAAATATGTTGAATTTCATTTTCCGATTGATGTTTTAAAAAAGCAGCAGTTTACAGAAAAAGAATTATCCGTTTTTAATGTTGATGATCCACTGATTTTTGATTTTAAAGAGCAAAAGGTACAGCTTGTAGTGGGGGATTATCCAACCAAATTATCAGCGCAGGAAGTGGTTATTTTGGTTCCATATCATAAATTGTAACTTTCATAATGGGAACAGTATCTTTGTTATTACTGTTCTCATTTTTTATCAGAATGATGAAAACTTTTAAAATATTATTGAGTTTTGTATTCTCAATTTTAACTGCCAAAGTCAATTGTCAAAACAATTCCGGGAAATCAGGTAAATGGTTAGATCAGGAGATGGTAAATCACCAAAATTTGATGGTGCTGAATACAAGCGGATACCAGGCATTGGGTTCCATTATAAATAGGTATAAACCTCAAAGCCTGATATTGGGCTATTGCATAAAGGATAGTTTTTTTGTTTTTAACCCTGAGGATAGTACTACAGTTGAATCCTGTTCTGTGCTTTTAGAAAAAAGGATGAAGAATGTTACGGATTCTGTTATGGCATATTGCCAGTTTTATCCCGAAAATTTAATGAAGCCGGAGAACTTTTCGCAGCGTAAACCTGTTGTAACGTCAACGCCAACTTTCATTATACTTTACAGCCAATCATTTCGCAAAAAGCATAGAAAATTCATCAGGCAGGTTCAGGAAAATTCCATTGCAACAGGCATGAGATATATTTTGTTGTTTACCGATTATCCGGTTGATGATTGATTAGCAGAACTTATGGATGTTACCCTGAGAATGATCTGTGAGAGAAAAATGGTTTACTGATGAAACAATCAGAGTACGGATTTTTTCATTCCGGTTTGCCCAACATCCAATACCGGAATCATTAGGCAGATGGAGTATTATCAATTTGAGTAAATTCGTGTAATGGCTATTGGTTTAATGATCGTTCAACGGCATTCCACGTTTTTTGAATTCTACCCAGTTGAGGTATTCGGGCGCTACACGCTTTTCCTGCATGGTAATGCAATGATCTACGGGGCATACCAGTTGGCATAAATTACAGCCCACACAATCGTCTTCTTTTATGCTGTATTGGTTGTAAGGATCGCCATAAGCGAGGTTTATTGCCTGATGTGAAGTGTCTTCGCAGGTAATATAGCACAGGCCACAGTGGATGCATTTATCCTGGTTAATGTTTGCCACATGGTGGTAATTAATATCTAATTGTTCCCATTTAGTGATGGTATCAACTGATTTACCGATAAAGTTGTTGATGGTTTTGAATCCTTTTTCATCCATCCAGTTGTTCAGTCCTTCACACATATCTTCCACAATGCGGAAACCATGGGTCATGGCTGCTGTACATACCTGTACGGTTGTGCAACCCAGCAACATAAACTCAACCGCATCTTTCCAGGTACTGATGCCTCCAATGCCGCTCACGGGCACTTTATTGGTTACCGGGTTTTGCGAAATGGTGGTGAGAAATTTTAAGGCGATAGGTTTTACCGCAGGGCCGCAATAGCCGCCAAAAACCGATTTGCCACCAACAAAAGGATTGGGCACAAAAGTATCCAGATCTATACCGGTTACCGATTGTATGGTATTGATGAGCGATAATGCATTTGTGCCGGCTTCTACTACAGCTTTCCCGGTGGGTACTACAGAATGTACATTGGGCGTGAGTTTTGTAATTACCGGTATGGTTGCCTTTTCCATCACCCATTCCACCACTATGCGGGCAATTTCTGGATCCTGGCCAACCGCAGCGCCCATACCTCTTTCCGTCATTCCATGCGGACAGCCAAAATTTAATTCAAATCCATGCGCCCCGGTGTCTTCCACCTTTTTAATCAGCTCGTGCCATGAATCCCTGTCGTTATCGGCCATCAGTGAAACAATCATGGCCCGATCAGGAAATAACTTCACACATTCTGTTATTTCTTTGAGGTTTATATCCAATGGCCTGTCGCTGATCAGTTCAATATTATTCAGCCCCATTACCCTGGTATTGTTGAAATTTACCGCAGAATAGCGGGAAGAAACATTCTTTACCTGGCTGCCAAGTGTTTTCCAAACCACGCCGCCCCAACCGGCTTCAAATGCTCGAAGTACGTTGTATTTTTTATCGGTAGGCGGTGCGCTGGCTAACCAGAAGGGGTTAGGAGATTTGATGCCTAAAAAATTTGCACTTATATCTGCCATGGTCTGCTAATTGAAGTGTTTAAAATTGGGGTGGTATTGGAAACCTTTTTAAGTTTATTAAGCCGTTTTGATGTTTAGGAAATCGAGAATGGCTGCCGCTCCGTCTTTTCCGGCCTGTACGGCATCTACCGCTTCCTTTCCTCCATTTACGCAATCGCCTCCTGCAAATACTTTGCTGATGTTGGTAGCAGTTTGTTGTACATTAATTTTTCCACGGTTGTTATCGAGCTGCATATTATTGACCAATTCCAAAAACGGGCTTTGGCCGGTGGCTTTAATTACCATATCCACTTCAAGGGTAACCGTTTCGCCGGTGGGCTGTGGGGTAGGCCTGCCCGATTTATCGGCTTCGCCAAGTTTCATCAGGTCGCAAACGAGCGCTGATACCTTACCGTTAGTTCCTTTTATTTCTTTTGGAGCAGCCAGCCAGAGCATGTTGCAGCCATCCAGCAAGGCAATATCCAGCTCATGCTGGGTACAGGTTTTTTCAGCGGCGGTACGGCGATATACCATGGTTACTTCTTTTGCGCCAAGCCGTTTTGCCTGGGTAGCTGCATCAATAGCGGTATTTCCCATACCGATAACTGCAACCCGGTCGCCAATGGAAATCTGATTTAATGGATTGCTCCGAAGGTTATAGATAAACCGGATGGCATCTTCCACGCCTTCAAGTTCTTCGCCCGGAATATTCAGCTTATTGGCTAACCCAACGCCAATGCCGAGGAAAACGGCATCGTATTGCGATTGTAAATCTTCGAGGGTAAAATCTACGCCCAGGGTTTGGTTATACCTGATGTTGATGCCACCCAATTCCGTGATGAAGTCAACTTCTTCCTGGCAGGATTGGGGAGTTACTTTGTATGCGGCAATGCCATAGGTCATGAGGCCGCCGCCCTTGCTTTCTTTTTCAAATATGGTTACGTCTATGCCTTCGCGTGAGAGCACATGGGCACAGCTTAATCCTGCGGGGCCTGAACCTACAACTGCAACTTTAACGGGGATTTCGGGCTTACGCTGAAACAGTTCCCATTTTTCTTCGATGGCGGGATCGGTAGCATACCGTTGCAGCCTTGCAATGGGAATAGGGGGTTCGTTCAGCAGGTTGTAAACACAACTTCCTTCACATAATTTCTCAACAGGGCAAACCCTTGCGCAACCTCCGCCCAAAATATTGGAAACAAAAATGGTGTGTGCCGATCCCCTGATGTTATCGGTAGTGATTTGCTTAATGAACTTTGGAATGTTGATGCTGGTAGGGCAGCTTTTGGTACAGGGGGCATCAAAGCAAAACAAACAGCGGTTGGCCTCTACCAATGCAGCTTCTTTATTATCGAAAGGAGGCTTGATATCGCTGAAATTTTCGGCATATTGCGTTTCAGTTAGTCGGTTTGCCTTAATCATCTTTATGGGTTTGTTTTTGAATGCCGGGGTTTGCAGTAAAGTTGCAGTGTGCGACGCCACCGAAGCTGAAGGTTGCAATACTGCCCGGACAATAATAATTCCGAAAAAGGTAGAAATATTTTAAAGTTCAACCAGGCGGCCATAGGTTTCGGGCCTTCTGTCTCTAAAAAATTGCCATACTCCGCGCACTTCTTCAATCATATCCAAATCGAATTCGGAAACCAGTAATTCGTCGTTATCCTGGCTGGCCTGTGCAAATATTTTTCCGCGTGGATTTACAAAATACGAAGATCCGTAAAACTTGCCGAGGTTCCAGGGTTTTTCTTCGCCCACGCGGTTGATGCAACCCATGAAATACCCGTTGGCAGCGGCATGTGCAGGTTGCTCAAGTTCCCACAAATATTGCGAGAGGCCGGTTACGGTTGCGGATGGATTATATACTATTTCGGCGCCGTTGAGGCCAAGAATGCGTGCACCATCGGGAAAATGCCGGTCGTAACAAATATACACGCCCACTTTAGCATACCTGGTTTGAAATACCGGGTAACCCAAATTTCCGGGTTTGAAAAAAAACTTTTCCCAGAAACCGCTGGTGTGCGGAATGTGATTTTTTCGATACTTACCGAGGTAGGTTCCATCTGCATCAATTACAGCAGCAGTATTGTATAAAACGCCGGCCTGCTCTTTTTCATAAACCGGTGCAATGATTACCATCTGGTATTTTTTTGCATATTCGGCAAGTCGCTCTGTTGTAGGCCCGGGCACGGTTTCAGCGCTTTCGTACCATTTGCTGTCCTGCCCCGGGCAGAAATAAGGGGTATTAAAAATTTCCTGCAGGCAGAGAATTTGCACGCCCTGCTTTCCGGCATCATCAATTAAGGGAATGTGTTTTTGAAACATGGCTTCCTTTATTTCTTCAATGGTTCCTTCACCCTCCGTTTTTGGGAGGCTCATTTGAATCAGTCCTGATTTTACGATGCGTGGCATATCGTTAATGTTTTTTGAGTGGTTTGGTGATCAAAATAATTTTAAAATATACAACTAAATAAATTGTTTCACTTTGTTTCGTTTAATGAATTTACCATAACCTTTTTCAATAAGGCAAAGGTCATCATCGATGGCTACTGTACCGCGCAGCAATACGGTTTTCACTTTACCCGTGAGTTCCCAGCCTTCATATCCCGAATAATCAACATTCATGTGGTGGGTTTTTGCGGAAAGGGTATGTTTTTCATTTGGATCAAAGATCACAATATCGGCATCGCTGCCCACGGCAATGGTTCCTTTTTGCGGGTACATGCCAAAGATTTTTGCGGGGTTGGTGCAGGCTACTTCCACATATTTATTCAGGGTTATTTTTCCTTTATGCACCCCTTCGCTGTACAACAATTCCATTCGGTTTTCAACAGCCGGATGGCCGTTGGGGATTTTTGAAAAATCGTTTTTGCCCAACAATTTTTGTTCCCACATAAAGGGGCAATGATCGGTGGCAACCACCTGCACAAGCCCCTGGTTAATTCCTGCCCAGAGGGTTTGCTGGTCTTTCTTTTCGCGAAGCGGCGGACTCATCACCCATTTGGCGCCATCAAAATCTTTTTCATAAAGAGAGGCATCAAGAACCAGATATTGAATGCAGGTTTCTACAAATATGTTCTGGTTGCGGCGGGTGGCATTTCTTACTGCATTTAATGCGCCTTCGCAGGTGAGGTGAACAATATACCCGGGGCAGCCGGTATAGCTGCTCATATCTATAAATCTTTCACTGGCTTCGGCTTCGGTGATTTCGGGTTGAGAAAGATAGTGATAGAGGGGAGAAAGTTTTCCTTCCGATTTGTGTTTGGCCACAAGATAGTCGATCATGTCGCCATTGGTGGCGTGTACATTTATCAGTCCGCCGCATTTTTTCACTTCTTCCATCAGCCCGATCATCTGCCGGTCGTCGATCATCAACGCTCCTTTATAGGCCATAAAGGTTTTGAAAGAAGTGATGCCGGTATCTTCAATAAGAGATTTGATTTCTTTTTTTGTTTCATCATTAAAATCGGTTACGGCCATGTGGAAGCTGTAATCGCCATAGCAGTTGTTGTCTGATCTTCCCTTCCATTCGCTGAGGGCAGAATGCAATGAGTTGCCCTGTTTTTGTAGAATAAAATCGATCACCATGGTGGTGCCGCCATAGAGTGCAGCACGGGTTCCGGTTTCATAACTATCGCTGGAGAAGGTACCCATAAACGGCATATCGAGATGCACATGCGGATCGATACCGCCGGGAAAAATGAGTTTCCCGTTAGCATCAATTACTTTCTCTGCATGTACGGAAAGGTCTTTTCCTATTGTGATGATTTTTTCGCCTTCAATGAATATATCCGCCACATAATCATCGGCGGCGGTAATTATTCTTCCGTTTTTTATTAATACCGACATAATTATTTTTTTAAAATTACATTTCGCCCTGAAGGGCAAATTCTTCGTTTTCAAATTGCGATATTGGAACTTTCTTTGTTAACAGTACATAGATGATGCCGCTCACAAAGAAACCTACAAACCAAGCATAATTATATAAATGTGCCACCCAAACAGGAACTGCATTTGCACTAATAACATGGATGGTAACCAGGAAACCCGGAACATTGGGCAATATACCCAACAGCAATGCAATGATGGCCTTTTGATTAAAGCCTTTTGCATAACTATAATTTCCGTTTACATTATAAAGTTCGGAAACATTAAGATGTTGTTTTCTGATGATATAATAATCTACAATTAGAATTCCGCCCACCGGACCTAACAGGCTCGAGTACCCTACAAGCCAGGTAAAAATATATCCTGAGGGATCGGCCACCAGTTTCCAGGGGAAGATGAGCAGCCCAATGATTCCGGTAATTAACCCCCCGGTTTTAAAAGAGATTTTCTTAGGTGCGAGGTTGGCAAAATCGTTGGCGGGGCTTACAATATTTGCTGCAATGTTGGTGGCAAGGGTAGAGATGGCCACAGCAATCATGGCAATGCTTACTAACAGTTTATTTGAGAACCTTCCTGCAAGCACTACAGGATCCCAGATGGTTTCGTGGTAAATGATGAGGGTAGCCGAAGTTACCACCACACCTACAAATGCAAACATCGTCATGGAAGGGGCGAGGCCAATTGCCTGGCCGTTTATTTGTGCTTTCTGGCTTTTTGCATACCGCGTAAAATCGGGGATGTTGAGTGAAAGGGTTGCCCAGAAGCCTACCATTCCGGTTAGGGCAGGGAAGAAGAATTTCCAAAACGCTGAACTGTTGGAAAATTTAGAAGGCTCGCTTAATATGGGGCCAAGTCCGTTGCTTGCCCAGATTGCCCAGCATAACAGGGCAATTGCTGCAACCGGGAGAAAGATGGCTTTAAAAACCAATAACTTTCTGATGCTTTCCACACCGAGGTAGGCCACCCAGATATTGAGCAGCCAGAACAGGAAGAAAAATATTGCGGGGCCGGTTTGCAATCCGAAAGAATCGGGAAAGATTTGTGGGAGTGTGCCCAGTGAAGGAATCCAAAGCACCATCATCTGGTAAAGGGCAAAGCCTCCGATCCACGCTTGAATACCAAACCAGCCGCAGGCTACAATTGCCCTGAGCATTGCCGGGATATTTGCTCCGGCGGTTCCAAAACTTGCCCTGGCAAAAACGGGAAATGGGATGCCGTATTTTGCGCCTGCATGGCCGTTTAGGATCATGGGGATGAGTACAATACTGTTTCCAAGAAAGATGGTGAGGATGGCCTGCCACCAGTTCATTCCTCCGCCAATGAGCGAACTGGCCAGCATATAAGTTGGTATACAAAGGCTCATGCTGATCCACAATGCAGCATAGTTCCAGGTACCCCAGGTACGTTTGCTTTTTGAAACCGGAGCCAGGTCCTCGTTATATAGCGAAGAATTTTTGATGGACGGCTGCTGCATGATGGATTTTTGTATCGTTATTTTTTAGGTTATGGAAGCATCGGCAATGCTGATGGCTTCGCTGATGATGTTTAATCCTTCATCAATTTGTTCTTTTGTAATGCACAACGGGGGCGCTATAAAGATATAACCCCAACGTGCAAAAGTGTACATACCTAATTCGCGGATTTTTGCAGCTACTTTGTTCATTACCGTCATTTCGGATGCATTTGCATTGAATGGCGCCATAGGTTCTTTGGTATCCCTGTTTTTTACCAGTTCAATACATCCCAGCAAACCGGTATTTCGCCAGTCGCCAATGGAGGGATGTTTTTTTCTCAGTTTCTCTATTTCTCCATTGAGGTATTTTTCCATATTGCGGGCGTTATCAATCAGCTTATCTTCTTCATATATTTTTAATACTTCGAGTGCTGCTGCGCAACTTACCGGGTGAGCAGAGTAGGTAAGCCCGAGGGGGAGAACCTGGTCGTTGAATTTTTCTGCAATTTTTGATGAAACCATCACGCATCCCATAGGTATGTAGCCACAGGTGAGGCCTTTAGCCATAGCAATTAAATCGGGAACAATACCGTGGTTTTGGAAACCGAACCATTGGCCGGTACGGCCGAAGCCACTCATTACTTCATCGATGATTAAAAGGATGCCATGTTTATTACAGATTTCCCGCACCGCTTTTAAATAACCTGTGGGATATTTAAGGCAGCCGGATGAGCCACTCTCACCTTCCAGCAGAATTGCGGCAATGGTGCCGGGGCCTTCAAAGGCAACTATTCTTTCGAGGTTGTTTACGGCATCTTTAAGCAGGTTATCTTCACCGTATTCGTAGCGGTATCCGTCTGGTATATCGAAATGAACAATGTTGGGTGCCTGTTGTGCATCTACGGGGTGGCGCCTGGGGTCGCCTCCTGCGCTGATGGCCCCATAAGTGGCGCCGTGGTACGATTGGTATCGCGACAGGATTTTATGTTTGCCGGTATATATTCTTGCCAGTTTGATGGCATTTTCGATAGAGGTTGCTCCGCAGAGGGTAAAGAAGGCTTTATTGAGATCGCCGGGGCAAATTTCTGCCAGTTTCTTACCCAATAAACCGCGCACTTCTGTAGCGCAGCCCGGGGTTACATAGGAGGTCTTTTGCATTTGCTTTGCCACGGCATCGGTTACCCGCTGATCGCCATGACCGATGTTTACGTTCATCAGCCCGCTGGAGAAATCGATGTAACGTTTTCCGTCATAGTCGTAGAGGTAAACGCCTTTTGCATGTTCTACAGCAATGGGGTTAAGTCCGCCCTGCTTACTCCAGCTAAAAAGCGTATATTCAAGACTGTTAGAAACAATTTCTTTCGATAATGATTGTGTTTCTGCTTCCGCTAACATGATAATTTTAATTTTATATTAAAGATCAGCTCATCCAGTTTACACCCGCTTCCGGATTCCACTTGGTGGTGCTTTTTTTCAATTTGGTCCAAAATTCGATTGAACTTTTACCGGTGATGTCGCCCACGCCAAATTTACTATCGTTCCATCCGCCAAAAGGGAAGGGTTCGCGGGGAACGGGTACGCCTACGTTTACACCAATCATGCCGGCGCTGGCTTTTTCCATTATGTAGCGTGCGGCGCCACCGTTTTGGGTAAACACGCTGGCAGCATTACCATAAGGGTTTGCATTTTCGATTGCCAGGGCTTCATCTACCGTATTGGTGCGCATGATGGAAATAACAGGGCCAAATATTTCTTCCTTAGCTACTGACATATCGGGTTTAACGTAGTCGATTACCGTAGGTCCCACATAAGTTCCATTTTCTTTTCCATCTACGGATGTGTTCCTGCCGTCAACCAAAATTTTTGCACCCTGTTGTTCCGCTTCGGTAATGTATTTTTCGATGCGGTCTTTAGATGCTTTATTAATTACTGCGCCCAGGTTTTTGCCGGGAACAATTTTACGAGCCTCATCGCAGATTTTTTGGATGATGGGATCCACATCACCCACAGCTACCATTGCAGAAGCTGCCATACAACGCTGGCCTGCGCAACCGCTCATGCTTGCCGCCACATTTTGCGCCGTCATATCAGGGATGGCATCCGGCAAAACCATGAGGTGATTTTTAGCTCCTCCCAATGCCAGGCACCGTTTAAAATTATGGGTAGCCCGCTGATAAACAATTTTTGCAATTTTTGTAGAGCCTACAAACGACACGGCTAAAATATCCGGGTGATCGCAAATTGCTTCCACAATTTCCACATCGCCATGTACAATGTTGAACACCCCATCCGGAAGCCCGGCTTCTTTTAATAATTCTGCAAGCCGGCCGCTGCATAGGGGGACTTTTTCGGATGGTTTCAGGATCATACAATTTCCCAGTGCGATGGCATTGGGGATGGTCCAGCAGGGAACCATAGCCGGGAAATTAAACGGTACGATGGAGGCCACCACACCCAACGGGGCGTGTTCGGTTCTGCATTCAACCCCTCTGCTAACTTCCAGTATTTCGCCAGAAACCAATTGAGGCAGGGAGGTAGCAAATTCCGTAAGTTCCACGCATTTTTCAATTTCTGCGATGGATTCTGCCAGGGTTTTACCATTTTCTTCGGTGCATAATGCGGCCAGTTCATTCAGGTTTTTCTCTAAAAGGGATTTAAAGCGGAAGAACACCTGTACCCGTTCTTTAATGGGCATCCTGCTCCATTTTGGAAATGCCTTTTTTGCAGCATTAACCGCATGTTGAAGGTCGTTTGAAGAAGACATGGGTACAGTAGAAAGGAGGTTGCCATCAATAGGCGAAATGACCTCTGTTTTTCGGGTGGAAGAAGAATCCGTAAATTCACCCTGAATAAAATTCTGAACGGGTTTATACTTCATAAATGATTTTTATTTTATAATTTTTTCAATTATTGGCTTTAAAAGTATAAAATTTGTAGTAATTGCACAAAATATTCTACTTTAATTGAATCAGACCATTATGTCAAAAACGACAAAGAATAATTTAGACGACCTCGATTTTCAAATTCTATCCTGTTTGCAGAAAGATGGGAGGATGTCGTTTACCGAAATTGCTGAAAAATTGAAGGTATCGATTGGCACTGCGCGTGCAAGGGTGAATAAGCTGATTGAAGACAAGGCCATTCATATTGTGGGCAGGGTAGAGCCAAATTTGATCGGGTTTCATTCTTATGCCCATATTGCCATTTATGTACGGCCAGCCACTTTAAAGGAAAAACTGGCGAAACAGATTTCTAAAAAGCCGGAAGTGAGTTTTTTGGCAATGACCTCCGGAGAATACGATCTTGAAGTGAATGTGATGTGCCGCGATCATGCGCACCTGGTACAGTTTATTGATGAGATTTCAAAAATTCAGGGGGTACATCAAACCAAAACCACTTTGTATTTCAAGGTTTATAAATATGCCCAGCCCGATTTGAATTTATTGAATCAGCATGCAGCATCATCTTAGTTCATATTTAAGTTGGTTTCCCTTCTCGTAAAAAAAACGGCCACGCGGCCGGTTCATTATTTCCTATGGCATATTCCTTCAGTATTCATTCCCTGATTTTATGATTAAGTAATGCAGAAAATGGAGATGAAATTTTTCATGCCACCCCATTGCTTATAATTTAAGCAATAAGAAGCCTCCAATGCTGCCTGTAAGTATAATAAGAACCGTACCTAATTTCTTTTGGAAAAGCATTAAGGCAAGGCATATTGTTAGAATTGCAGCTTCATGCCAATCTTGTATAGATGACGTAAATAAATGAATACCTACTACAGCTATAACGGAAACAGATGCCGCACTAAGCCCGTTTAAGAAAAGCCGTAGTTTTTGGCTTTTTCTTGCAGATGAAATTACCCTGTGCAGGAAAAAGGAAATGAAAAAAGATGGCAGAAAAATACCTGCGGTTGCCAGCACTCCTCCATTTATGCCATTGATAAGATATCCCGCAAATGTTGCACTTGAAAATATCGGCCCCGGTGTGATTTGCCCAACTGCGATGGCATCCGTTAATTGCTGGTGGCTTAGCCAGTGATTGTGCCGTACCAGCGCCTCATCCATATAGGCGAAAAGCACATATCCGCTGCCATACAGTATTGCGCCTATTTTAAGAAAAATGAAAAAGAGTTTTATTTGCGAAAACCGCAAACCCATATTTATTTGCAGCAATATTGGCGAATATAAAAATCCGGCAAACAGGTGCATTTTATTCTTTGAAGTATATATAAAGTAATTAATGATGCCCGCACCAAGAATAAGAAGCACTTCATTCATACCATACAGAGAACCCGCAAACACCCCAATGCACAGTATAATAAGTATAATATTGTTTTTTATGGTCTTGTTCCAAAGACGAAAGACAGTGCCAACTACCAATGCGGTTGTTGCCGGCCGGATGCCATAAATAAAATGTTGAACATCCGGTAAAGAGCTGTAACGTTTGTAGAAATATCCGAAAGCCAGGCATATCAGCATGGCAGGAAAAATATAGCAAATACCCGCTACCACTAAACCTAAACGGCCGCCTCGTTCCTTACCGCAGTGCATCACAACTTCAACCGCATTTGGGCCGGGGATGATATAGGAGGTGCTAAGTACATCCATGAAATGCTGGTGATCTATCCACTTTCTTTTTATCACCATTTCATTTTCGATAGTAGCTACCATACCGGCAATACCACCAAAACCAATAATTCCCAGCTTTAAACAGGAAACAGCAATTTGCCATAATTTTTTATTGGCGCTTTCAATAGCTTGTTCCGAATTTATGGTTTTCATGCTAAAAAAGTAAAATTACATTAATCAGGAATTTCCCTGTGCCGGAGGTAATATTTCATTATTTAAATGATAAAAAGAATCCAATTCTACTTTGTATCTTCGGGAATGCGTAGCTGCTATTGTTTTCTTTTTATTATTCTGTTTCATATTACACCAGCTTTTTCGCAACGCGATTTTGTTTCCGTTAAGGGGCATCAATTTTTTATAAACAATAACCCATATTCTTTTTTTGGCGTAAACATGTGGTATGCCGGTATGCTGGCACAAAATGAAAAAGGAAAACAAAGGCTGATCCGGGAACTGAATTTTTTAAAAGATCAGGGAGTAACCAATATCCGGGTACTGGCAAGGGCAGAAGGAATGGGTATTATAAATGGCAGGTACAGAGTTGAACCGGCACTTCAACCCGCAAAAGAAAGCATCAACGGAAACCTGCTCAATGCCTTTGATTTTTTTCTGGCAGAAGCCGGAAAACGGAATATCAGGGTGGTGATCTATTTATCGAACAACTGGGAATGGAGCGGAGGATTTTTACAGTATCTCAACTGGAATGGAAAACTATCGGATGAGCGTATGCGAAATACCATGGAGTGGGAACAAATGCGCGATGATATATCTATGTTTTATGGTTGTGATGGTTGTAAAAAAATGTATTTTGATGCAGTAAGGCAATTTGTTAGCCGGATAAATTCCATTACCGGCATTCCCTACAAGAGTGATCCTTCTATTATGGCCTGGGAAATAGCCAACGAACCCCGCCCAATGCGGCCTCAGGCCATTTCGGCATTTAAGGCATTTATACATGATGCCGCACAACTTATTAAATTGATCGACAAAAACCATTTGCTTACCATAGGAAGCGAGGGGGTGACAGGCAGCGAGAATATGGAAACTTATGTGTCTGTTCACGCCGATTCTTTAATTGATTATGCAACCCTGCACATCTGGCCAAAAAACTGGCAATGGTTTTCCGATACATCTATAAGTATTTCTATGCCTGTAGTTAAAGCGAAATCCCTTGCATACCTGGCACAGCACGATTCCATCATGAAAAAACTAAACAAACCACTGGTGCTGGAAGAGTTTGGAATGCCGAGAGACGGTGAAAATCTTTCCGTTCATTCTACGTATGCGCACCGGTTAAATTATTTCGAATTTATTGCGGAAAGCATTTTTTTAAAGCATGCGTTTCCCCGCATTTGTGGTGCAAATTTCTGGGCAATGGGAGGAGAGGCAGTTCCCGGTTCATCATCATCCTTCTGGCACCCCGGCGATCCTTTTACGGGCGACCCGCCATTTGAGCCTCAGGGATTAAATTCGGTATTCGTTTCGGATAAAGCTATATGGAATATGGTTAAGGCCATTAATGATACATTGAAGAATAAAAGTAATTAATATTGCTAAAATTTTTTTTAATTATCTGAATCTATACGGGAAAATTGTACAGCTAAAAATTTCAGCAAATTTCCGTTATAAACTGACCAATAAAATACAAAAAATAAAATGGAAGTACATCACCATCCACATGTTCCACATGGCAGGAAAAAGTTTGTTGAATACCTGCTGGAATTTATGATGATTTTTCTGGCCATCACCATGGGCTATTTTGCGGAAAGTTTCAGAGAGCACCTTACCGAAAAGAAATTGGAAAGAGAATTTATAGGGGCTCTGGTTAAGGAATTAAAATCTGATTCCAAACAGATAACCAACGTTCTGAATGATACGGTAAGTTTTAAAAAATTAGATACCCTTGGATTATTCTTATTGGGAAGGAACTACGACAATGAAAACACTAAACGCATATATGAATTAAGCAGCTATACCGGAAATTACAATGGCATCATTTTTAACCGTAATACCCTTTCGCAATTAAAAAGTACAGGTAATATGCGTCTCATTCATAAGCGAAATATTGTAGATAGCATCAATCTTCTTGATAATTTAATATCAACCGCTAATATTCAACTGAATGATGTAAGGGATATTGTAATGGGAAATATAAAAGATATGAGCCAGGTTCTCGATTTTGGAATGTTTGTAAAAGATATGAAAATGATTCCAATGGATGAAGTCTTTAATAGAAATCCTCACTTAAATTTTCTTACAAACGATTCTTCAAAAATTTTAAAATTTGGCTATGAGGTGATGCTTCAATCGGGTGTTATTAAAAATTACTATGCCATGCTTAATAATGTATATGAACTTCAGGAAAGACTGATTCCCTTTCTTATGAAAGAGTATCATATTAAGAATATAGAATAATATAAACAACCAATAGGGTGATCCTGTGAAAAATTCATTCAATATAGGTATTAAAATTCCAGGGTTTTTTAACTCCGGAAAAGAATGGTGGAGCGCATATTTTCTCTTGATTTTCTAATATCTGATTTGAATCTTCGTAAAAATACGATCAGGATATTCGTAAAACAGGCATTGCCATTTCCGTGCATTTACGAAAACTCCGGATATTTATAACATGGCAAAAAAGGAGCGTATTTGCTCTTGAATAGCATCTTAAACCGCCGCATCTTTGTATCAGAAGTTGATTGATAGTAA